>Ga0099825_1000257_pt1 | contig 49853 bp, 25 predicted proteins | sample SiratroredBW_FD_76838 | JGI IMG/M metagenome (GOLD analysis project Ga0099825, IMG submission 76838) | Root nodule microbial communities of legume samples collected from California, USA - Siratro red BW | ecosystem: Host-associated > Plants > Roots > Nodule | place: USA: California | collected...
TTAATTTAATTATTTTTAATATTTTAAAAAAAATTTTTTAAAAGAAAATTTTAAAAAAAAAAAATTAATTTAAAAAAAAACAAGCATATAAAAAACAAACATAAAAAAAATAAAAAAAAAAAAAGTACCAGAAAATGCATTTTGTTTTGACATCATTAAGTTAAACATATGAAAGAAATATTTAAAATAATATCAAACATTATAGAGAACAAACATGAAGAAAATCAAGAAAAGTACTACAAAATGCATTTGTTTTTACGTTATTAAGTTAAACATGTGAATATCTCGGGCTTTTTAGAGGAGAGCATTCAAATCAAGTTAAATGAATAATTGAACATCTTAAGCATTTAGACATTTAGCATTTTTTTTAACCATATTCATATTAAAATTAAGAATTTTATTGCATTTATCTTGATGAACTTAATTATGATAAAGTAGTTTATATGAACTTTAACTCTTTCTTAAAGACACTTGCTAAATCTCGAGCAGTGTCCAATTAGGACAAATACTTGCCTCTAAATGGAAGAAGCTGCTTCGAAGGAGTCTTAAACAGTTTAACACAGTATTTCCTGCAACTACTTTTGAATTTTTTTTTTTCAAAGAGGATAGGAAATAAACAGCACATACTTTAGCACCTTTAACTTTTAGTTACAATAAATGTGTTGGTTAAAAGAAATTTGGTAACAAGTCGATCAATTGGTGATAAATTATATAATTGATTTTCAGATGAAATAAATTGTCCAATCTTTCTTTATAAACTGAAAGTTAACTTCACCCACACATTATATTCTTTTAAGTTACCTTTTCTAATATACTAATATTCCTCGATTTTTTTATTTTTTTTTTGTATTAACTTTATAAGTATTGGGAAAAATGACTTGGAATTCTGATCCCTTGAATTTATTTCTCTTAGTTTTATGCAAAAATAAATAAATAAATAAATAAACTATTCTTCACAAACGTTACATTTTTCTTTTGTAAAACTTAAGACTCGATAGAAAGTAATGAGTATACAATACGTTACTCTATCTAATGCGACAAATAAATGATATATGATCTTCCCTCATACTTTAAAGGATGTTTCGTGTAATATTTTGAAATATATTTGTTTGTATGTTGTTTATGAAATGAAAGTTTTTAATCATATTTTTTTTAAAAAATACTCTCCTAAATCATTAAATATATAGTTTTATTTCTTACTTAAATTAATTTTTACTTAAAAACACATTTTATTCTCTAGTATATGTAGTTTATTCAATTAGATATTAAATCCAAACAAATTCATTTACTTTTTTGCACAGCAGTAACAAGTTAAGCAAAACAATACCATTTATTTTCACCATAATTTATCATCTTCTTCTAAATTCTGTTGTGGATTTAAATAATTTAATTTTTGTAATGAGTCATTTTAATTGATAGTGTGCTTATTAGGTCACATGTGGCAATTATGGTGCTATTGATGATGGTTATGGGGACCCTTGCACCAATCTCCTTTTTTGTGAGACTAATTAAGGCGTCAAACCCTTTCCACTCAACCCAGATATGGAAAGTTTCTAATTCTCTTTCATAATTTAAAATAAATGTTTGATTAAAATATACTGATTTTTTATACTTGTATAATGATTATATATGTATGGTAATATAATTGAATATAGTAAGAAATTGATTTTAAATTTATTTATAAAACAAATTTCAATTAATTAATATGGTAAGAAAATCAATAGTATATTAAAATTAAAGAAAGCAGCAACTTTTTCAAGTATTGAAAGAAAGAAATGGAAACACCTGCCTTATATTTCTTTTAGAGAATGATATAACTATCTATAATATATAATAAATTTTATTTCTATAACATTTTGCAACCATTTTTAATATATACAATTTTTTATTTATTTTATCTTTATTAATATAAGAATTTATTGTTTATAAAAACTATTTATAATAAATAATAATGATCTAAAATGCTATATAATTATTATATATTTTAGAATTTTTTTCATGATACTTCTTATTTTAATAATTATTATAATATTTATTTTTTAATGATTATATGTATTTTATTTACTATTATCCTTAAAAAAGTAGATGCGCAGTGATTAATAAATATATATACATACATATATTATTTTTTCCTAATTTCCGTTTAAAATATAAGAGTATTTTTACAGTAGATTTCAAAATGAAATTTTACACTATTTTTAAAGGATCCCGTTTTGTTAGGTTATTTAACTTTTAACTATGAAAATATAAACAAATTTTACTTTTAAACATTTAGAGTTCTTCTACAAGAATCTATCCTTATGCTATAGATCTTTATTTTACAAAATGATTTATATTTAGAATATCAGTCAATGATCTTGTAATGGATTTGTTTTGACTTTTTTTTTCATATGAACGTTCAGGTATTTATAAAACCATCCTCAATAATCAGTTTAAATATTTTTTCTAGGTTACAAAACTCTCTCAGTTATTCTTTTACTTAAAAGTAAAGGTTTAGTATTTCAACGACTACTTACAAACAAATTACACTTATATATTATTAACTGTCTACAAACAAAATTACTCACTTTACAGATTTATTAATAATGTAAAGTTAAATTTTGTAAGATGATTTAAAATTATTGAAAACAGAGAGAAGAATGATGAGAGTTAGGTGGGTGTTGTTGTAATTACTGATACAAGTGAGAGACAGAAATGATTTGTAATTGGTCACTCACCAACCAAAAGCTCATATCTGTCTCTATCTATCTGTAGATGGTTGATATGCTTATGCACTGCACCTCTCTACATATACACTGTTGGGTTAAAGCAAAAGAGAAGCTCTTTATACAAGAAGAATCTTTTTCTGTTCCAAGGCCTAATCATCTCTTCTCCACTGTTAATTGTTGTTGGATTTACTTAACCAATGATTTTATTTGAATGTTGTCCACTTCTAATAGCAAGACCACATTCAGACATTGATTCTTGACCTCACAAAGAAGAACACAGCTGTTATGCTCCTGCTACTCCAATCTCAGTTACTCATCATTCATTCTGCAACATATTTTGTTATTTTTCACCCAATTTAATAACATTTAAGTTATTTGATAATATTTGGTTCACATTAATTATATAATTTCAATTAAATTAAATCATTCTTTTAGTTTGAGTTAGTTCGATTTTTACAATTTAAAACAAATTTTGTTAATTTTTCTGGCTAAAAACATCAGCAATCAACTACGAATCTAAAGCAAAAATTTACATAATTATAATCACAAATTAAAAATAAAATAATAATATTGACAAGTCTAAATTAACTGAAAAATCAATTGTAACATCGTAACACTGATTTTAGAAGAACTAATATATGTTATGTGTAAGTTAAATCAAAATCGAATTCAATCAACAGTTAAAAAAGATTTTTACTTACATTTTAAAAAATAGATATAACTTAAAAATAATAAATAAATAAAATTCATTGTGTAATTTGATTTAGGTTGTTTAAATCAACTAACTTGAACTAACAATTTGAAAAAGAAAAATTTAATTTATACTTTATAATTATAAATATTATTTTAATTTATAAATAAAAAGTTTTTAATTTATAATTTTTCTAACGGAAATATTCTTGAACTTTCAAAAACTTATTGTTAAAACAAAATTGGTTTTGTTTAATACTTTATTTGTCAATTTTTCTCAAAACTTTTAGCTACTTTAACTAACATGGCATTGATGCGTAACATATAAATAGTAAGCGATAGTCGGCCACTGTATTAATAAGATTCAACTCACTTAACAAAATTGGTTGATTTTTCAAGAAAAAAAATTAAAAGAAGACTAAAATAAAGGTTACACTATAAAAAAAAGGTTCCACTAAAATCTTAACAAAAAATAAAAAATAACCTAATTTGTATTTATGACAAAATTAAAACGGACAACTTTTATTAAAAGGTAAAGAAACCTTTTAAAATAAATAATCTATCTTTTATTTAAAATTTACTAGTTAATTTTTTTTTTTTAGTATTAGAGTTTTTTAGCTCTCATGTAAAAATTGAATAAAAATTATATGCCCGTATATACATATTTAGCTTAATTGAATAAAAACAAAATTTCTCGGCCAGAACAATGCAATCGTATTTTTTTGGCTGGGCCTTGAAGATTGAGATCCATCTTTGATTTGGGCCTAGGTGCAATGGCAAACAAAATAATAATAAATAGCATTGCACACGTGGCAAAGAGAGAGTGGAACCACGTAGGTTTGTTTGAAACCACACATAGAACTGTTGAATTTCCCTCCAAGACTTGTGGAGTAGAGGCGCACGGTTGAACACGATGGCTTCCAAATTAGCGTCGCCGATGACGGTTCAGGCAGGTCGGGTTCGGACCCTGAAAAACCGTTCATCCGGAGAAGCGGGTTCGGGTCCCGTCGTGTACTGGATGTTCAGAGATCAACGGGTGAGAGACAACTGGGCTCTGATTCACGCCGTTGCAGAGGCCAACAAAGCCAACGTTCCCGTTGCCGTTGTTTTCAACCTCTTCCACAGCTTTCTCGGCGCCAAATCCCGTCATCTAGGGTTCATGCTCAGGGGCTTGCGCCAATTGTGCCACCGTATGCAACACACTCTTCAAATTCCATTTTTCTTGTTCCAGGTAACTTGCACAGTTATTCCAGTTTCTCTTTTGTTTGGATAGTTTGTTCAAAGAATATTTAGGTCTCCATCAACTTTTTAACTCTCAAATGAAACTTAAGTTAGAATTAGTTTATGTACCACTTTTCCGTCTGCAGAAGTTGTTTAGCTGCATTCCATTCGAAAGAATCATTATACCTCTTGTCAGAGACCTTTAACTAAATAAGGTCTTAACTCTTCCAAGATGTTGTTTCTACTTTCAAACTCTATTGTAGGGAGAGGCGGAGGAGACCGTGCCGAAGTTTCTTAGAGAATGTGGAGCTTCGCTTTTGGTAACGGATTTCTCGCCGTTGCGGGAAGTACGAAGGTGTAAGGAAGAGATTTGCAAGAGGGTAAGCGATTCGGTTGCGGTGCATGAAGTGGACGCTCACAACGTTGTGCCAATTTGGGTTGCCTCTGATAAATTGGAGTACAGTGCTAAGACAATCAGGACAAAGATAAACAAAAGGCTTTCTGAGTATCTCGTGGATTTCCCTGACATCGAAGCAAATCTACCAACTAGGAAGTGGGTCCTTCCCGAGAACCATTCCATTGACTGGGATGATCTCATTGCTGATGTGTTAAGGTTAGTGTTGTATGCACTTAATCAAATCATGTGGATATGATGACCCTGGCTTGATGATTGTTTTTGTCAAATTACTAGGAGAGGAGCTGAGGTTCCTGAAGTTGATTGGTGTGAGCCGGGGGAAATTGCGGCAAGGGAAGTGTTGATGGGAAGTGAAAATGGATTCTTGACTAAAAGGTTGAAAGGTTACGCCGTAGATCGCAACAACCCGTGCAACCCCAATGCACTTTCTGATTTATCTCCCTATCTGCATTTTGGACAGATATCTGCTCAGCGATGTGCTCTTGAAGCACGTAAGCGGCGAAATTCACATCCTCAAGTTTGTTTACTTGCCCTGCACTAGATTCTTTCTGTTTCTCGATGTTCTTTTCTTCCCTAAAATGGTGATAATAGATAAACAACTTATACCCATGTTTAGTATAACTTCCTGTTGTTAACTTGTGATCTAAAGGCAATTGATGCTTTCTTGGAGGAGTTGATTGTGCGGAGAGAGCTTGCTGATAACTATTGCTTCTACGAGCCCCATTATGATTCAATAAAAGGAGCATGGGGTTGGGCTCAGAACACCTTAATCGAACATGCCACTGATAAGCGTGAACATATTTACTCGTGAGTCACTTTGTTCTGTTTCCAACTCTATTGTTTGTGTTTACTTGCAAGCTCCAATAGTTTTAGGACTTTTTCAGGAGGGAGCAACTGGAGAAGGCACAGACTGCTGATCCTGTAAGCCAACGTTTCATGGATAATAATTATATTCTCAACTGAACAACCTGAAACCTTCAAAGATTCTTGCACTTTCTTTCACATAATAATTTACTACTTCCCAAGTTCTAAGTTTCTCAATGCCTCTATATTAATATTTGATGCGTTGTTACGCTTCAGCTTTTCTAAATCTTTTGTTTTTTTTATTGTCATTTGCCTAAATAAGTTTTATATTCGTTATACTGTTTTCTCGCAAACATCAGCTCTGGAATGCTTCTCAGCTGGAGATGGTTCACAAAGGGAAAATGCACGGTTTTATGCGGTGTGTAGCTTCTTGATGAATTCTTGTCTCCTTTTTGTTGCTTTTCGAAGTATCTTACGTTGCACATTCTGATTCTAAGTTATACATGTTGTCATGCAAAGAAGACAATCCATCAACTCTTTTCGTTTTTCCCATGCAGGTTTTCTTTATAGGTTCTCTTTGATTAATAAGCCTGCATTATAGAGAGATGAAACATGTGAGTCGTGCATATTAAAGAGTGATTTCAGTACATCGAAAATAGAAATTTAAATAAAATATGATCGCCATTGTTTGAAAGCTAATTATAGACCGAAAAAGGAAAGCACAACTCATAACGTATGTCATGAAATTTACTAACTGATGTTATACCACTTCCTAGTTTTTGTGTGTGTAGCATGTGTGAAGGTAGAGAAATAGTATGAACGATTTCTTACGTTAAAAAGGCTACAACATATGCTGAATATCTTCACAGATATGCTGAAATCCTTCAGATCTAAGAAATATTTTATCTTAGTCTTTTCCTGGAATTCTCTTTCATTGGTGGAATCTTATTACCAATTTCGCATAATGCTGTATGATATCTTATCAGCGACTCACCATATCTCTTGCAGTATAACGCTAGCTTCCAAGGGGAGCCTTATTTTGTTTCCTCAATTATTAAACTTCATGTGCAGAATGTATTGGGCAAAGAAGATACTTGAGTGGACACGAGGACCTGAAGAAGCCCTTGAGATATCTCTATATTTAAATGACAAGGTAACGTGCATAACTTTGGTTAAACATATGTGATTTCATGAAATGAAGGTTGTTAGAATTTGTGAAAATGACCGCTATTTTGACTGACTGCAGTATGAATTAGATGGTAGAGATCCAAATGGTTATGTTGGCTGCATGTGGTCAATATGCGGGGTTCATGATCAGGTTCGATTGCATTGTTCTCATTCGTTACAATTTAATTTAGACGTCGAGGAAGAGTGGTTTTGGTACATTGTTTTTGTTCCTGGAGGCTGTTACTTGTTCAACAGAATTGATTTTATCTTTCCTTTTTATCTTCCCGAAAATCGAATGAACTGAGATATGGGTGTTTGCTTGATCACATGAAAACCTAGCAGAGTTGTTAAATTTTCTTCAAGAATTCCGAGATTTGGCATTTACATTCTTATGATGCATTTCAGGGGTGGAAGGAGCGACCCATTTTTGGGAAAATTCGTTATATGAACTATGCAGGCTGCAAAAGAAAATTTGATGTCGATAAATACATTGCATATGTCAATAAATTAGTTCGTGATCTTAAAAAGAGAAAGGCTGAAAACTTGCTATCTCAAAAGGAGAAAGTTCTACGCAGTTGTGATCCTAAAGATTGAAGAAGCATGCTAGACATATTATGTATGTAGCCAGGAATGATTGCACTGCGCTCTTTAAGATACTTTTTCTAACACTGTTATTTGGTTTAGATTTATTGGAAACCATAAAATTATAAGAAAATATTTGATGATTTTCAATAAATCTTGGTCAATAATAATAGTGTATAGAAAAGTTTGTTAAAGAGTATGTAGTTAGCATTTTGCATTCATCGTTTGGGCGATGATATTTGAAGCAGGAGTATTCTTCTAATCTTCTAATCTGCCTGTAATTTTGAGATTTAGGGTTTAGGGTATACTCTAGTTTTCTTCATTGAGGTGAGTGATCTATATAATTGTTCTCGTCTTACTTTTAATTCAATTTTTTGGTAATTCATCTCATGTTATTGTTGAAGTTAGCAAAGGGGCATGCATCAAGAAAATATCGCTGACTAAACGATGGAGCGGGAAATTCCTTTGGAGCCTGCTGTATGGACAGCTCGCTTAAAAATAATACTTATTTGACATTTTTTAAGTTCTCCAATTTTTGAAACAATTCTTGATTTGTTTTGTGTTTTCAAGGTGACGTGACTTTCAGAATAATTTTTATGGGAAGAAAGAATAAACCATTAATTTTGTTTTTGAAGTACTATCTTTTTTGTATTAATAGTCTTTTAAAGTAGTTAACTTACTTAGTTTTTAAAATAATGAAAATTCATATATTTAGTCCCAGCGATCATATCTACTTTTTGCTTTGAGAGGCTAGTTTGAAAAATATTTTAATATTTGAAAAAATATGTAGCATTGTTTCTAATATTTTTGGGAGACATTTATATCTATGTAATTAGATATTTTCATCCTATGACGTTATTGTTCCCTCCTTAACTATATTTAGAAAAATTTAATATTATACTAATACCACAGTAGAAAAAGTAATAAAGATAATTGATTAGTATAAGATTATCTCTTCTTCCTCTTCCTTACAAATTTCCAATCTGTATTTTTTTTAATATTACTTTCACTCATTATAAATTACACTCCAAATGCAAAAATAATAATTTATATATTTTAAGAATAGATGGATTAAAATTAATATAAATATTAAATTTTATTTTTCAATATCTTATGTATTGTACAAAAGAGAAGATTGATTAACATATATTTTAAAAATATTTTTTTTATAAGTTTTAATAATAATATATAACAATAGCTCGAATTATTTTTTAAATCTTGAATGCAGTAATGCTATTTTTAACTAATGATTATAATTATGATTTATTATTATCATTATCATTATTATTAACACTTAAGAACATAATTATTATTACTTATTACCATGTCATAATAATTATTCACTACTAATGCTACAATTAATGTAGTAGATACTTTTTGCCTTGCAATGCTTGATGTAAAAGTGATTTTTGGTCAGTAACAGAAAATAATGCCTCTTTTAATATTTAGTATATCGAAATTGAGAATTGAGTAGTGTTTTAAGCAGCAGAAAAATAAAGTAAAAACCAAAAAAACATGTTTGAACAAATTCATGACTTATTCATATAATAATTCACCGTCATATTAATAGTTGGAAACATTTTATTGTTATTCTTTTACAATATGGACGGTATAATTTAACCCAAAACTTAAACTTTCCAACATTAAAACAATCCAGTGAGTTGAAAGTATTTATTATTTACAACAAAAGGCTCTCTAGCTAGTTTCTAGTCTAAATAAGTCTATTCACTAGTTATTCTGATCAGTAACCAATGAAGATTATTCATGTTAGTCTGCAATATCCAATTTCCAAATAATTTGTAATAACATGATTTTTTTTTTGACAGAATAATGACATGATGGTTAAACTATGTGATTACAACACAAATATAATTTACAAGTATGGGGAGGCTCATCTTCTAGTTCAAGTCCTTAACATCATATCTGGATATCATCTAATGAAAGCTCATGCGCCGTTAACATCTTTAATTTCTGCAAAAAGAGGAAAATTAGCACGGAAGAATGGTTATGGCAATTCGCGGTTAAGAAACACATTACATTTTGCATTGAAAAATAAAAAATAAAAACTTCAATACCGTAATAAATTGTGCAGGATCATCAATACTTGATGAACCGAGAATAATCTCCCTCTTTAGCTTTTCTGTAAGCTTATGGCAAACCCTAAGCTGAGGATTCAAATTAAAAACGCATCAGACCAGAAAAACAGAGGGGCAAGGGGGTGATAATGAATGATACAAGCTCATTTTATATGCAAATCAAACCTCAGATCTGGTTGCTCCCCCGACAATGAATACAAAGATTCGTTGCCCCACCCTCCTGAAATCACTCGATGCATGTCTAAGCACCGAATCGCTGTGTGCCATCAAGAAAATATAAAATTTACACGTGAGAAAGTCACATAGGGATTGACAAATTCAACAGAGACGGGTATTTCAACATATTATCTACAATAATAGCAAGCTGAAACAAGTCTCTACACAACTCAGTGAGGGCAATAATAACCAACCAGAGAGCCAAAGGGAAAAACAAACTAATCTCATCAGAAGCAATTAGATTACTGGTTACTAATGAGGAAAGAAAATTATACCTTGAATATCCATCTTCAGAACCTCGCGGTCTTGCCCAAGTTGGTGTTCGTCTTGATCTCATCGAGTGAGGGTTTTGGTTTACAGGCCCAGAATAAGGTGAGCCGTGGTAAGATGGACTTGGATCATTCAAACATGGATAATCCTCCTTTGATAATTCATTTCTCGATAGTTTTTCAATGATTTCCTGAATAAAAATCCAGTCATCACATTCGAGGATCATAATAGAGAGATTGTTATAAATTAAACATAGGTCAGCATATGGAAAATGGAGTTTGCCTTGTTTTTCTTTACATCGCACAATCATAATTATATAAAGAAAGAATAGTAAATAGCTGTCTGCTTATTTCACATATTTGCTGCGAGAAGTATAGTTAAAACGACAGAGTGGGAATGAAGTATACTCTCGTTGAAATTGTTACTGCTCGAGTTTTATTTTAATGCTATCCAATCGGTGGAATTGTCATCAGTGAACGAATGCATATTCTATGCAGATATCAACCCAATTTGTACCTCTATTATTGGATAAAAGCGTGATAACTGCCATTTCTCTTCTTCGCCAGGACGCTCTTTCCTTGCAGCGCGCTTCTTCTGACAACTTAAAAGAACACTTTTCATACAAAACGTAACGTTGAAAAACCACATTTTGTTCATCAAGAAATTACTACCATTACCTTATGGATCTCAAACTTAAGACCAAAAGCAGATGTCATACTTTTTTTGGCAACTGGTTGTCCCCCAAGCATTCTCAAATTATGCACAACACTCATATCCTCTTCTGTCAATTTTGCTAACTGAGAAGCACATAAGGTCAAAATTGGATAACATCATTGCAGTTGTTAGGAATAGTCTATTTAATAGCATATCTTTAAAATAAAAAATGAACAGAAAGTGGAAATTAGAGTTGTAGCCAGTAAGAAAGAAACCATACCCTCATCAAATTCATGCCCTTTTCTCCCTCAAATTTCTCAGGATAAATAGATGCAAGAATCATTAACAGGCGCAACTTATTTTCATGGGTTATATCCTGCACAAATGCATCATTTATATGAAATTTAAAAGACGAAACAGAGCAAAAGTTGCATGTCTAATTACACAACTCATCTAATACTGAAAAGTTTTCTCGTTTCGAAATAAGCATTGACTAGGTACATGGAACCTAATTTCTTTTCCCTGTTGGAATTTCTTACTTCTTTTGTGGTAAAAAATTTGATCACATCTTTTGTTGTTGCATCTCCGAAAACAAGATCTTGCTCCAGCTGGCCAAGTTCCCGTAATCCTGACTCCCTGATGATTCTGTTAATCTTTCCTGCAATCTGTATGAAGAAGCTATTGTTTATATCTACGCGGAAATTGGCACCCAGATGATAATCAGATTCACTGTCTTATTTAATGGTTATATTATTCTACAAGTCCCTATATACTTGAGGGTTTAACAGCCCCCTTATCCACTAAAACTGTAAATATGTTCTAATCAATGTTTTTAAATCAGTTGGTTCCCTGTAAGCCATATGAAACAAATGATACACTGGATTCAGGTACCATCAAGCATACAGGGACATGTAGAATAAAGTTAGTTTGGATAATTTTTTCAAATAGCAGCTACAGGAGAAGAAAACAAGAAGACAATATGATTAAACTTCCCCCCTAAGTCAATAAACCTATTCACCTCAACTTTTGAGAAGCCTTCCGATATAACTTATTCAAAAGTAAAGGTACAAAAGTTAATTTCACTAGAGAAGTTTGATTCCTTTTTTATCCTATAAGTTTATCAAAAATTGATAGTAGTTTTTAATCAGTCATGACCTGAAATTAATTTAACCTTATTATATCCACTGACACAATTAACTTTTATCTTAATCAACTCTAAAAAAAAATAATTAACTTTCAGAAATATCTAACAGACTCAAGGGCAAAATCTCATTTATTCTATCATCTATCAGAAAGAATCATGACAGAAGCAATAATATTGCATAATTAAGCAGGGAGGTCATGAAAAGGGATAACAGAACTAAAATGATTACCCAATCAGGCAATTCAAAATCTGGCCTTACCAGATTACAGAACGACTTTTCCTAGAGGACAAATTCTAACTGTAGAACACCTCTTCTAGGCAGCATCATCATAGTACAGAGAGCACATTTATTTGTGCAAACCATATCAAATAATCATTATAAGAAAAACAAGCAGTATAAGAATTGTATTACAAAAGAACTACCTCTATATGGAGGGAGAGCTTGTCAATTTGTTCACTGTATTGTGGAAGTGCTTGAACCATCTTCTGTATGTCCCTTGTTGACATATCACCGCTACCTCTATACATACGACACAGTTAAATAATTTTTGTTGTGATGAAAACTAGATGAATAGATAAACACTTTCACCAAACAGCAAATCTAGGCATCGCTAAACAGCAAAAATATAACTTTAATTACCAATCAAGGACTTAAATAATTTACACAAAAGCACTGGTTTTAAATGATTCAATAGAAAACAGGGAGTTTAAAACATTACATGGCATCCTTGCAATCCTTTAAGAATAAATCCCAGGGGTAAATAAAAGTATTTTTTTAATAAAAAATTACCTCCCAAAGTAAGTGCTAAAAAATTTAACTACTACGGCAAAATCTTCCCCAAAAGCTGAATGTCTTACTGGATGATCAAGTAGGAGGATAAAGGTGAGCTTGAACATCTATGCTACATTTAAACCAGGCAGCTAAAGAAGCTCAAACTGATTAACATACACTATGCAGGACATACACTAAGTAGACATGGCATGCAACTAAGATATTTGTGACAGTTCAAGTAGCAAGTGGAGGTTAGAGAAAGAAAAAATATCCAATAGCCACAGATAAACAAAATTATTGACTCACCATCCAGGGGAACAAAGTTTCTTTCCAACATGGCCAATATTAAAGATGAGGAATTGATCATACTATGTTGAGCATAAAAACTAAAATATCCATGATGGATATTAAATTCAGATTCTCTTATGAAGGGTAATTACAGTATCCCACCCAGTAGTTTAACCCATGTTCTACTTGTCCCCCATGGTAAATACAAAAGTGGCTTCAAATGGTTTTTTGCTTTACTATCATAAAGCAGGCCTCAAATTTTTTTCCTTTAAATTATATTAAACCACATAAGCAGCAGTGGAAGCTAAATTTAACTTCAGTTTCACGACTATAGTTTGATCCAAATTAATTTGTTCCATGGAACAAAAAATCAACATTTTTCCATCAATGAGTTGCTCCTTTGACTCATCCTCATGGTTCAAACCAGGAGGGAAAGTGTTGGAAGTCTTCTCAAAGATAAATAGCAGTTGCAAAATGGATGATAAAACTTGAGTACATAAATATGTAATATCGGAGCAAACCATGAATGGGCAAAGTGTCAATTTCATATCGCAGTGTGGAATATAACTGAGTCAAACCATACATTCACATAAAAGAAAATCTACAAATTAAAAAAATTAGGCAAATAATTAATGTCTGATAATGACTAAACCATTAAGTTCAGCATCAATAATCCTCTTATTTAACAATGCCATTGCTGAGAAATCAAAAGATAATAATCACTCACTTTGAACCATGTTGTATTTGTGCAGCTTTGTTCTTTGAAATGAAGTTGGTCATCTTCTCATGCAGCCGTTCACTAGCCTGGCATGGTCATCAACATCAGAAGATATTCATGTCGCTTAAATATAGTTTAGTCATGAAGGCATAAAAGCAGGACGTACATCTGCAATATGAGCATGGCGAAGTTCAAGCCATATAGGATCATGATCCTCCAAAAGAACCTCTTTCCTCTCTGGTGGACCATCGGATTTGCCAGGAGCCTTGAAAATACAGTAGAATTGTGTTTAGGCACGTGAGTTGACACAAAAAATTCAGAGTGAGAAGAGAAGGGGAAATTGTGGATGTTACGTCGTGAACATATTTATTTCCCTCCATGTTCAGCAAATCATGACACATGGCATCATAAGTCCATTCATGTATCACAGGAGCTATCTACAAAGTTGGAACAATATCCTCAATGTAAACAACATGAGTCAATAAAATCTTGGAAGTTGATGACCAAAAAATGGAGCTAAGATACCTGATCAATAGATCTGTCAAGAATTAGCAATTCACAGGTCTCTGTCTGAGGAAAATTAGGTATACATTTTTTATATTTCATAAGGCAGTCCCATACTCCAGCAGCAAGCTTTGTAGGTATAAGATCACGGAAAGTAGTCATTGTGGTTGCATCTAGGGACTTGGCAGCACGAAAGCGAACAGAAGGATATTCCTTAAAAGATATTTACATGCTTTCGTAAGACTTCATAATTACATGTTTGAAAAATTATAAAACAATGACAACTTTTTGTATCCTTGTCAAAGATCACTATTCACATACTCTTAAAGATGCAAAAACTGTAGCAATTCGTTTTGCCATCACATTCAAACATGTAACACCTCTATAATTATTCTCTTCATCCCCAAATAGTTCCTCTAACGCCCTTTCATTATTTGTGATGAAACCCTGTATTAACATGAAAAAAAAAAAAATAGAAAGCATCCATTAATGGAATGATGATGGCATTAAAAAATAATAAAGAATTCCTAACAAGCATAATTGGAAATTGATTTTCAAAAAGGAAAGATCTCAACAACCCAGTTCATGAATGCTGAGTTCCTAAATATTATAGAAGACACATGAATGGTCAAAATTGCCCATTTGCAAAGATGGACTTCCTAATCTTCATACTGGTTGTTAAATTTTTATTTCTTGGATGCCACTTAAATTTATTCTACATCAAACTTCTAAATCTGCAAATTCAGCGTAGATTGCAAGCTAAGTCTATTCAGTCTTTTCAAGCACATTCTTGGTTTATACCTGGGGAAGATTTCCTTCAACAGCCAATAGATTCTAATTAATTTAACGGAAAGGAAATTTTGATTCATAACTTGAAACTAATTTCATGGCTGTGTGGAACTGAACCAAAACAAGTAACACTTCTACATGCCGTAAGTTTTGAGATTTATTATCAACCTGCCTGGTAACATAATGCTATTTGGCACGGTTAAAAACCAAAGCTTCAGGAATATGATTACATTCATAATAAAAAAAAAGTGACATATTATAGATGGAAGATGAAATAAATTGAAGTACAAGTGGGCAGCCACTGACCTGACTGTCTATGGGAAAATACTCCAAATTCATCTGCATGTGTCATCCAAATGAGGGGGGACAGCACAAAAGAAATGTCAATTGGGCACAATTATGAATTCAAGCACAACATAACTTGGAAACGAAAAACATGTTCACCTCTCTCAGTGCACCTAATCGAGACAACAACTTCGTATCTTTCTTAATATCCATAACTAATTCTCTGGAAATACTTGAACTGAAGAAAATAAATGCCCTACAAGATAACAGAAACAGACTTGAAAATAAATAAGTTGTTGAAGCCATGATGAATAACAGACAAGGGAGATATTATAATGACCACCACGTACTTCCTGTATAAGGGCGTCCTTCCAGACATGTCTGACAAACACATAATTACACTGCAAATAAAAATGGAGAGAAAATCACTAAATATGGACCCAAATCAAAAAGGAATGATAACTAAATTCCACAAAAAGCTAAATGAGATTGTTCCATGGTCATCGGATGCAGCATACTAATTACTCACCAAATTAAATTATAAATGAATAACTCGGGGAGACAGATACAAACTAATGCATCATCACGTAAATTGTACTCGGCAAAAAGTAATACAAATAAAAAGTACTTAAATAATTCATGACATCTTTGAAAGTAAACATAAGGTTGAATTAAATAAACAGCTTAATAAAACCAAAACAAAAGGGAAGCTAATTGATAGAGAATTTAAGAGGTCGAAGCAAATAAAGTTAGAAGAAAAGCAACAAATTATAGATTTACAAAATGCTTTGTGTAAACTACATATTTACCATGACTTAGTTACATACTTAACAACAGATTGCATTACAATACGACCAAAAACAAAGAGCCGATATATTACTTCTCTCTGGTTGGCTGGATGAAATATATGGCATCCATGGAGGGCAATGGCTGTCTTCGCTTGTATATGTCTTCAACCACTACAAAAAGAGAAGCAAAGTTTCACAACATACAACAAAGAAATTAAAAATTGGAGGCCTAATGACGAGGCTCCCACCATCATGTAAATAACCTTACTTTGTAAAGGTGATTATAAATCAATGCATAAAGTTGTTCTACTTTATTATATAGTTTTGAGTTTTATATTGATAAAATTAGTAGTAATAAAGAATGAGCAAAAGAGGATACGGCATCTTTAACAAATCCATAAAACAAGACAAAAGCAAACAAGATAATTGGTAATTTAAAAATGCTTGCAGTAGATTTGTGTAGTGGGTTTTAAGTAATCTATATATAAAATTATCTACATTTATGCCTCCTCTAAAAACAAAACAACCTAATCTGCTACTAGCCTACTCACTTAGGTGAGCACAGGGGCTATTTCCACAACTAGAACCTATGAAGACGAGGTCACAATGCAGCATCCTTATATTCTGCAAAGGCTCACTCTTTATACAAGAAATAAAACTAATTGTACAAAACCCACAACAAATGTTAATTTCCTTCTATTGCCATATGGACTGAATTCAATATTAAATTATTAATATTTATGAAAATTATTCATTTTAATAGAACAATTAGAACGTACTAAAACTTCTGACATACCAAGGACATGCTAATAAACATGGTCAGTTCAAGTTTAGTCAGTGTGAAAACAATTAATTAGTATTCAAAACGAAGAAAACCAGCATCAAACTCTTGAGAATATTTAATTCTCGAAGACAAAATGGATGCCAAACATACTCCTATGGTCTTTTCGGAAGAGTTAATAAGAGGATGGGATGCGAATAATTACCCTGCTTTGGAAATTTGAGGTTACAACATGGCATACTAAAATAAGAGAAAATTATGGGAAAAACGACTCAATGGTTTTAGTATAAATAAAAATGATTGCTTACATGAAACACCTTCATCGGTGATATCAGTCATCTTGCACGAGTGAGACATTATCTTTACAGTAAGTTTGTCCATTATTAGTACCTGCAGGCAAGTAACCCATGAACCAGTATGAGATGGTAATCAAGAAATTCAACTTTTTCCTTGTACTTAGTTTCTTTAATTACTTTCAATGCTTCATTCAGATGTAAAATATGTTTATACCTGGAGCTACAGCTATGCCAGTTGCATTTATACTTGGGGCTACAACATGCATTGTGTATCTTACCTGTATTTACTGTATGGAATCTAGCCCATAAAGTATAGTGCATACTATTATAGATATCTAGAGAGAACTGATGAAATACTACACATGATGATCCCAGTTCCAATGAATTAAGCAAGCGCTTTACACATGTAATGTGAAGTATATAATTGAGTGTAGACTACAAACTTTAAATAAATAATACAGAAGGGTGGGTCCTTCATTCCTTCTGTACCCAAAGGATAGATAAATGAAACAAGGTAGGATTCATTTAACTAAATAACATCATATATACCTTCCAAGTTGATTTAGAATCCCCTGTTTTTGTTGACCTCAGCATTTCATGTAATAATCCTGTAAATAAGTCAGTAAACAGAAATTAAACAAGTTTATCTGATCATAACCAATTAAAATTTAAAAGGAACAAGAGGAAAACCATAAAGATTGCAATACTAGCAAAAGGTTAGGAAATATATCCAAAAATAAGCAATTCCATATTACAAAACAGTGCCACATTGAATTTGGCTATCATGCTAAATTCTAAATACTAACTGTAGAGAACTTGTCGTGGCATGTACAGTAACATATTGATCTGATGAGTCTTTAAATAACTATTAAATGATTTGGATTGATTTCATCCATCGTGCAACTTTCCCTCTTCTTTTTCTTTCTATTTACTTAGACAAAAGATGTAATTGAAAAAAACAAAGTGAATTACAAAAATATAACCTATGGAACAAAGGGACGGGAGGGAGGAATACATGCATTTTGATTGCTATGCTGAATTTATCTTTTTTGTTTTGTGAATTGACGTTATTTGATTATATAATATTATTAGATTATTGAATAATACTTATCAGAAATTGATATCCTGGTACTTAAATGCTGAACTTAAGTAACTGAGCTTCCTATGTGAATATGATACACTGAATGTACGCTTGTGAGATAAAAGGCAGAGTTTCTCTCAGTGGTGTTTTCTCTTACACCTTTGGGAAGGAATTCTCTCAATAATGCAAAGACAAAGATGAAGTCATTCATTACACCAGGTACACGAATATCTAACTTAATTCTCTAGATAGATTATGACGGAACATGCTATTGAAATAGTGTCTGCATCAAAATTGATCAAGGCATGCAATGAAATTTCCATCGCGGAGCATACAAATGACACCACTCTGAAATAATCATAAGCTGAGCACCCACGGAATAGGCAACGGAACCAAAATCATCCAGAAAACTCAATCGCTCCATTCCAACCATATGCACCTAAAAGCCACACTCCAAAGTCCAAACTCAACGCACGAAACCATAAGCTAGTTACCCTAACGTGCTTATCATGTAGCTGATAAAAGATAGAGCAGTAGAAACCACGCGCCAGAGACGATAATAACAAACTTGAACACTAAGATTTTGTTGAAAATAGTAACGAAATGCCACAAGTCGAAAAGGCGTGACAAATCATTGATGAGTAACGTAACAGACAAAAATTATGAGGAGAAAAGAGGGCTTACGCTCGCGGCTAATTAGCTTGAAACTTTTGCAATCGCTGAGATAAGAGGAGGAATCGGAATCGGACATAGACATGTTTGCTTTGCTCCGCCGCCCTCTCACGCTTGATTGATCGCTTCGGAGACGACGAGCACAGCCACGGATCGTTGATTGATCACGATGAAAAAGCGTACGCACCACTACCAACACCAACACACGCTTCCACGAAGAACGAACCGAGAGAGAAAAGGATTTAGTTTAATTTGAATGTGAAAAGAGTTTAATACCCATGCACTATATTTAATTATTTTAATTGTAATTTTCAAAATTAAAAACACATCAATGACTAATCATGACGCGTCCAAAATTTGTCAAAAATCTATGGAAGCTCCAAATGGCTAGCCGTCCGGCGAGTTTTCTTTTCCGGGTTTGGCGAGAGGAATGTGATTAGAAGGTTAATTAGGAAATAATTATTGAAATCGTGATTAATTTTAAATTTTGTAGTATATTTATGTTAGCTTAGCTTATTTTTAAATCAAAATATTTTCTACTCACTCAAATCCTTGAAAAAGAAAAACTTTCGTAAAGATGGGTGAACCTCTGTCCTCGAAAAAGTAAAGAATAATAATTAAAGAAATTTGATTTATTCTATAAAAATGCAAACAATATACTCCAGAAATTAGCAAATTACATGCAAGCAACCAATGTGCGGATAAGTTGGAAGAAGTTTGTGGAGCGTCCATAAGATGGAAGGACCCACCCACCTCTGTCATTAAAATTTTTTACTAATATTCATGAGAGCATATTTAGTTATTTATAAGAATTTTTTAGTTATACAAATACTATTATAATGTAAATTCTATAACTATGAATTTCTTTAAAAAAAAAAACTTATATGCATAATTCACTTCAACTTTGAAGAATTTATATTAAAATGATATTTTTGTCTATATTAGAAAATTCTCACAAAAAAATATTATAAATAAAATATTACAAACAATTTTTTCGAATATTTTTTTATTTATTTTTTAATATTTTTCTCATTAATTGGAATTCATTACAAAACGTAAGACTTAGCAAATTCTGTTTTGTTTTTTTTATGTAATTGTGAATATGTCTTCAAAAAATTAATAAATATGATAAATAAACATTGGTTAAAGGTGTTTTAACATTTTTTTCCACAAAGACTTAAATACGTAAATTTATATTGCAAGTAACGAAAAAGGAAGATTTTTATAGTAAAATTTATTGGTAATATGTTTAATTAATAGATAGTGATAGGAGGTAATAGCTTAAAAATAAAGAACCTTATTGTAACAAACCAATTTTTAATTCGAATATAAATAATACAAGCATTATTTACATAATTATAAAACATTAAGTACTAAAAAAATATTTACATATATTATAAAAATACATGAATACTTTTTTTTTTTATTGAAAAACACATCGTTAATAAATAGATATATAAGGGTGAGATAATTTAAAATAGTTGTTACACATAATAAAAATAACACAATTAGTTGTAATTAGTTATATTGTAGCAATTATTACCAAATGAAGGTATTATAATATTCTAACAAAATAACTTAATTTTTCATCACAAGACTCTAAACTCTCTTAATCATATCCTAATAATATAATTACTAAATAATATTTTTTTCAAAAATTCATATTTATATTAAGCATGTCTTACTAAATAATTATACATATATCATTTGATTAAGGCACTTTAAACACATACTTTAAGACTTATTTATAAATCTCTTTGTGTATGTGTATATGTGTTGTATGTGTGTGGGGCTATTTGTGTGAGAAGTGGTGGGTGAATGAGCTATAAATCTCTGTGTGTGTAGGGGTACATGTGTTGTATGTGTGTGGGTTATGGGTGTGAGCGGTGGATGGGTGGGTGAATGAGCGTATGTGTTTGTATGTGTCGTATAGCTTGTCTTACCCTACAATTCACATCATTATTTTTTATCTCTTTTGTTATTAAGTATCATTTGTTTGTGTGTTGAATATGTCTAGATATTTTTATTATTTATTTCATTAATATCATATATTTACAAGTAGAAATAAAGATAATATTTAATGGTTTATTTGAATATTTTTTTATAATATATTTATTTATTTACTTATAGTAAATACTAAATCAATAGTCTTCAAGTATTTTTGTAATTTTATATTTGCTTGAATTTTTACTTTTTATAAGATATTCAAATTTGGGATTAAAAAAATTATAAAAAAATATATTTTTTATTTATGCAAGTTTTCTCATAGGTCAACAAATTCATAGTTATATAAGACACATTAAACTTACTAATTCACAAGTCTTATATCAATTAACTTATATTATCCTGATTTTAACTGTTATAGGACCAGTCAAAACAAATCAAGACAATCTATATTATCATCCTCTTACTTTGATTAAAAGATACATAATAGATATTTCTTTCTACACTTTCAAAATTATAAAACAATATAGATAAACTCTCAAAATCAAACTATATATCATTAACATTTTCTTAACCAATCATCCAATAAGAATAAGAAAAAAAATATTAGAGTTTAAATTATTTACTAAAACACACTTTTGTAATCATTCTAGAATTCTCCTTGGCTTGTGATGTTTGTAATGTTATGATTTGGTAGTCCAACATAATTCTTGGTATTAGTGAGTTTAAAAAAAATAAATAGATACAATTTTATAATAAAATAAAAAAATGACCATTAAATTTTATTTATAGAACTTTAAATATTTAATTAATTAATTTTTTAAAATAAAACTTAGATCTCACACTTATTTAATCATCTTTATTTTGCGAAAACTTTTTAGATTGAAAAAAAAAAACTAAAAACTATAACTGGTTTTGATTTTTTGAAACATCAAAACTAAATGGAATGGGAGCTAAATTAATTAACAAGTGTGAAATTATGACATGGACTAAATTTTGATTTTTATCATTTTAAAAACTAATTTGTAGTATTGCTACTTTGTTATCGATTATAATTATTGATTATTATTATAATTTTCTGACTTGTTATGATTACTTGATGGAACCAGGAGAATCTTACTGAGATAATGGATTCGAATATCCTAATTAATGAGGTTTTTTAACGTTTCATTGCATAACATGTATAATAAATACAATCTCACAACTTGGATTTAGCTTTGAAAATCTAACAAATATTTGTTTTATTTTTCTAAAAGTACAAGCATTTTTTTTTTTTATCAATTTTGATCATAAGAACATTTTTATTTAATTTCTAATTTTTTTATGCTTGTCCTCATTTAAAAGAATGTCTGCCAAATCACTTAATGTCAATCAAATACACTATGGAAAACATCACAATTCACTGTATTTATTTTTGTAAGTTCATCATTGCTAACTATTTACCATTAATTAAAAAGCGGCTATTATAATTATAACTTTTTAGGTAGTAAACCAATAAGGATGTTCCCTTGGTTAGGAGTGGTAAAAGAGATACTACACTCTTAAATAAAAAAAATTAGCATGATATTAATTATAATTTTTAGTTCTCAATCCAATAACAAATAACAAATTGAAACAAAAACTGTCATTTTTCTAGGCCGAAGCCTCAAGTGCAGAGCATTGTGAGACTATCAAGCGAAAAAGATGAGAATCCGATCCCAATGAGGATCCAAGAACTATTTCACCAAAGGCTATTGCAAATAAGGGAGAAGAACAGAAAGAGGAACAAGGAATGGTGATAATTTTCTAAAGAAATAAATGCAATGATTTGCTATACAGGGGAAGTTCATCATGTTACCAGAGAGAAAGAAGCCAGATAAAAACAACAACTAGTTTTAGCTCCTTCTCACGTTGTAACATGTTTAAACATGGATCCTTTACTTTTGTAATATGTGTATACATATGCATATGTATTTACAAAAGGGAAGAACTGAACAAAACACAAAATATACTGTTCATCTCCGAATGAAATGCACGTCCCCTGATCGTTGATCAACATGCTTAATCCAACGCCGTCCAGTGCTATTGCCTCCAGAGGCAGACACGTGTGCCATGTCCAGTCCCTTCCCCACGGGAAGAAACACCGAACGGACCACGCGCCGAGAAGAACCCTGCGCCACCAGGCTCCGCCATATGAAACCCTTCGAGTTTGAATTCGCGTTCTTGCAGAGCAACACGGCGCCTTTGTTACTCAACTTCGCCAGCCTCAGCACGCGCGGAAAGTCCTTCCTCCGCGAATCCACCACCAGGAAGTCCACGCCGACCAAGCCCCGCATCGCCTCCTCCGCCTCCCCCACCACGATCTCCGCCGCCACGCCCGCCTCGCCCATTCTCTCGGCGTACTCCGACCTCGCGCGCTCGTCGGGAACCACGCACACGTGCCGTCCGCACGTGTGCGACCGCGCCACGGCGAGCCCGATGCTGGTGGCAATAGGTCCTCCCTGCGACCACGTCTCCACTATGAGCTGCGCGTTCCACCCCGCCGCCATCGCGGAAATAAACTCCGCCACTCCTGATTCGCTGAAAACCCGACACTGCACGAAACGGAAAAAAAATTATTGTAGAACACAACACTTCGATGTAATCAATAATTAATAAATTAATAAATTAATAAAACAATAAAACAAGAAACAACGTTTGAAAGTGTTTTGATAATCTATGCTTACAGATTGAACTGTATGGATGTACGCTTTGGATGCTCTCTCCGGTGACCAGGTTAGTTTCATTTTGGGTGTGATGTGTTGGTGTTGGTTTTGGTGAGAGTGTGAATTTGGAAAAGAAGATTAGGGGTGTGGGTTTAATTTATGTAGGATAGGTGCAGGGGATAAGGGTTGGGTGTGGACAAAGACCGTTGACTTTTCATGCATTGCTGATTCAACTAACGTATGGGATTACGACGTTGGTGTGTGTTGGTGGGGTTTGGAGGCGAAGACCAAGACCCTTTTTCCACTCACATCTTTTTCTTGGTGCTTTCTTCCTCAGGTGTATGACGTGGCTATTTCTTTTAGGAAAAAATGTTTTTATTTTAAAAAATTAAAAAAAAGGTCAATAGATATTATATAAAAAGTAGTCTAGGGAACAAAAGGAGTCACTAGCATCCAAATATTTGATTAGCCGACCCTGCTCATTGGTCATGCAACAAAAATATCCGCGTTCAACAACATTACACATATCAATAATATCCGCGTTACAAAAATATCAAACTTCCTTCTGTTCATACACGAGGTGTGTTGCACATGTAATATTTTGTTTTATGTTACTTTTTATTTATTTTAATCATTATTAGATATAATAAAGTATGTGTAAAAATATATGAAACAAAAAAGCACTCTAACGAGTTGTTGTATAATTAATATTGTCCTATGTTTTCTGTTTCAACTTTATGATATAAACGTGTGACTTGATATATTTCTTTTTCAACATGATTCAATGGCATCGCTAAAATTGCAATTTTAGGATATTTAATTAAACAACATAAATTACTGATATATGTAACTAGTATAATTTTATATCTACATTGATGTTAAGATTCGAATATTAAAATACATAAACTGTTGTTACTTTGACTAATGTGGATATTTATTTTCATATCTCATTGTAAATCAGTAAAATGATTTTTACAAGAAGATGGAACTTTTTTTGCTCGACAATATTTAAGACTAGTTTTGAAAAATTATCTGAGGATTTGAAAGATATTTTTACAGAAAATGTTATAAAAATACTTCGCTTTAATTCATGTTTTTATTAGCTAATGTAAAGAAATGTTTTATCTTTAAATATGTTCGGTTCACGTTAAAGAAGGTCATCCACTTTTCAGAGAAAGGTTTGTCAGTGTAATTAGACGAGAAAGCGAGTTGAGCTTTACAGGCTTGAAAGAAAAAGACATTTAAAGTGTTTTTTAAGTAAATTGGTTCAATTTTGTAAAATAATTACCGAAACATATATATTTTGAAGAAAAAAATTCATACAAGTAACGCGTGATACCATGGCATGCCTTTATTATAGAAAAGTTAAGCATAGTTTAAATTTCTGAAAATGAAATTTTACACATATTAATTATTATTTTTTAGATGGATTCGTTTCAACGTAATACAAGTTCTGTTTAAATAAAAAAAAATCATCTTCGATTAACATTAAATAAAGTAGTGAGTTAACACAATTTTTACGACTTTACCTTTATTATTTTAAAATATATATTTTTTACAATAAATTTATGTAATGATACAACTTATTTTTTATAGATAATTTTTTTAAAATATGTCCATTTACTAAATTTTTTATAAAATAGTACCAGTCGAGTAAAAGTAAAAGAATGCAAACTCAAGGTCAAAAAAGATCTGGACGTGACGTACAAAAATGAGAAATCCAGAAGAAGAAAGGCAAACAGAAACAGAGATATAGGTTCCAGAAGGAAACTGTAACTGTATCTGAGATAACTGCATCCGTAATAAATAACTAAGAAAAAGCAATTGAGTAAATGATATTTGGTTAATAACTATTTACTTAATTATTTATCAAAAAAATACTAATGGACTAGTATATTTGAATATTATTATTATTATTATTAAAAACTTATCAAAATATAACTTCTCTAGCCACCATTATCTAATAGATGAATCCAGACCCAAGTCTTGTTCAAATGTGTCCACCACTTTCTAATAAACAATTCTGACTACCATCCTCACTGAATCTCGCTTCGAAGAAGCGTGTTTAACCTTCTTCTAAATTGCCATTTTGGACTCAGGAGCGTTCATCACATTCTCTACTACATTAGTTTGAATAAACAAATTTACCATTGATCATAATTTTTTTACAAAAACTATAAAATAGAATAGTGTCTTGTTAAATATTAAGTACAAACATAGAAACTATAGATTTTTTTTTATTAAATTTCAGTTTAGAAAAAAAAATTCTTTTAGTTCTGGTAATAGAGAAAAAAAGGTCAATGTTTGACTATGTTAATTAATTCACATAAGTCCTTAGCTTCCTGTCATCACAATTACTTGACCGGTTGGCCTAAATTTACTAAATCAATTAGTTAAAGATACTTAATAAAATATTACCATTTTTTAATTCTCCTTCTTCTTTATATTTTTAATTACTGTTATTTAATGCTATAGTATCAAAAAATTACTCCTTCCATTATTTTTAAGTGTAATTTAAGTTATTTTTATGAAATAAAAAATATAATAAATTTTCTTGATATTAATAAAATATTTATAAGATTTTTTATTCTACACTACTATATATATATATATATATAATTTAATACAAAATTAAGTGTAATGCAATAATATAAATAACAAAAATATAATTAATAATCATTTTAAACTATGAAAACAACTGTTAAACTAAAATAAAAAAATTCTAAAAATATGACACTTTAAGAAAAAACAGAGAGAGTAATTAATAATTTGGAATAATTTCCTTAAAAGTATCGTATTGCAGCTGAAAGAATCTTGAAAATATTAACATTTCTGTTACATATAAAAAAAAATATGTTTAGTTATATTTTATTATTCTTTGAAATTATTTCAATTTTATTTAAAAAAACAAAGAATTTAAAAATAAGTAAAAATATGAGTGAGCAATGTATTAGAAAATAACTTCATATGTTGTCGAGAGAAAACATTTTTCACCTCCATGAGAATAATGAAAATATAAAGAGATTACAACTTTCAAAAAATTACAATTTTACAATACAAATATAAAAATTCAAAGAGGCTACCGTCATATTGTTTTTAATTTTTTTTATCCTATTGATTGAATTTATTGAAAATTAAAATTTTCAATGTATTTAGTTTTAATTAATGACCCATTCTTCTATTTTTTTATCAATTTTTAATTAATAGCAAAATAATGTTAAAAACGTGTTAAAAGTCCGAATATATATATATATATATATATATATATATATGTGTGTGTGTGTGTAAGTATGAGAATTTGTTGTTAATGTTTATCTAAAAACATTAGTGTCAATAATAATTATTTTTCTTGTTAATGTGAAAGAAATAAGTAAGTCTAAAATAAATTTTACATATTAATTATTTTTCGCTAATTTTTATATAAGAGAACGTGTCATTCTAATTTTATTATATATTAATAAGAAAGGTTTGTTGTGTAAAATGATTATTTCCTTTTATGTAATTACTGTAATAATTTTCAAAATAACACTCTTTTGAGATGAAAAGTATGTTTTAATATTTACAAAATAGCTCTTTCAATATTTACAATTCCAACAAAAATAATCTGAATAAAGAAAAGGGTTTCTTTGACCTGCATACGATTGAGACACAATAAATGGTGGCCAACTTTCCCACTCTCAACCACCCAAAAAGATATGTTCTCATCAATTATCTGTTGATTATCCTAAAAAAAGTATCCACAGTTTACTTTCTTATCTTTAAAATGAAAAAATAGCTTTTCTTTTAAAAATAACACAAGCTTTATAAGTAATTAAAAAGACAAATTTACAAAATTAAATTCAAGCATTAAATATGTTTATTGAATAATTAAAATATTTATAACCATTACTTTTTTTATCCATTAAAAGTATCAATTTTAATATTTATAACAAATTTAACATAAATATTAATTCAGTAACTATTGACGTATTATTTTTTCAATGAAAATAAATTACCGTCTTACTTCAACAATTTTAATTTTATTAATCAGGATTGTTTGAACTTTTAATGGTTAATATAATTAAGTAACATTTGGTTTTAATATTTATCATATATTTTTAAAAAATTTAATAATAGTAATATACAATTCATCTTAAAAAACCACTAAATATTTTAAATTTATAAATAAAAAATAAAAATAGAGAATTCTTTTGAAGTTTAATTATATATTAAGCTTAAGTTTTTCTTTAATAAACATACATAACAACTGTCAAAGATGAAATTAATATTCAATTACCTCAATTATTAATAAAATTTAAACAAAAATTAAAGTTTTATACTAATATTATAATTTTTTTATTACATTAAAAATGAAATATAACTAAACCGATTATTTCACATAAATTTCATAATGGATACCAGCACACACCTTTTTGTACTCCGTGGACTGTTCAAACAACCGGCCATTCTTCCGTTCATATTTATAATCTGTTAACCTAAAAACCATGTAGCACTTAAAAGTGGCTTTGATTCAACGCAAAACAATTTGGATTTCAACACTGAAATCAATTACCATTTTATTTAAAAATTCATTGATATATTTAATTTTTTTAAATATGTCATTTTAATTTTTTAATTTTGTGACAGTACCTTATCCATACTGAAAGGAAGGAGCTTATGCAAGAAGTGACGATAGGGAAAACAAGTTGTGAAAGTAGCAAAGCTAGTATCATTATTGTATGTCAGTTGTTTTATGACAGAGGCACGCATGCATGGCAACACATGTAATGCAGTTCTTTTGGTTCCTCTACAATGAACGCGGTTATATTCATTAAGATCAAATTAATTGCGAAGAAGATAGTGTTCAATTCAAACAGAAACAACAATGCTACGCGTCACTCACATTGGGCAGCAGAGATTACTTTTCTCAACAAACCTACTAAATTTGCCACCAACTGGCAGAATAAGGCATTGGGAAAGAAAGAATCACTTTTTCCCAAACAAATACTTAAGTCAAATAATAATAAATGCACTAATAATATTTTATTCTTATAAAATTAAATTATTTAGAGAATAATTATAAATATATTTAATAACTATAATAATTATTATTATTATATTTAAGAACTCTGATAATAATTCAACCAATAAATATGTCTTGTGGATCTCATTCATGTTGAATAATAAGATATCCTAATACAAATACAAACACAATGTGGAGCAAAGATTTAACGTTAAGATCACCGTAACTAAAAGTAAAAGAAATATTAATCTCCTAATATTTTTCATGTCCAAAAGATAAATAGAAATTTTGTGCCCCACCAATGCTAAACCTATCTCTTTTTTGTTGCAACCTCTTCTTCTTCTTATAATAATAAATTATTATAATATATATATATATATATATATATATATATATATATATATATACACACGCGTATTTACAACCATTCAAATATGTAAATTTTACAATTGTTGATTTTTTAATATGTATGAACATAAAAAAGGAGTTAATAAAATTTCCTCACAAATGCATAATTATCATTGATAATGATGAAGGAGTTGGTTTGAATTTGAAGTGTTATTAGTTCTCATATTAATATATAAACTATTAAAAATATTCAATCACTTTACATATTTTGAACCGACCTTATCATTGAAATATTTTCAATTATAACTAGAAACTCGTATAATGACTATCTCCTCTTACATCTATTTCACCCTGATCACTGTTTACCCTTTAAATGAATACTATGATTCATTCACATTTTCCTATTTCATACATTCGTATATATGATTTTAGTTATCAAAATATGAACATTTAATATATTTCATAAATTAATACTTATATTGTTTATAAAAAAACATTATCTCACTAATTATAATAATATTTTATTTAGACACATTTTTTAAAACTTTATAGTATTTTACATTCTTTAAAGCTCTATAGTATTTTATGAAATAAAGCATCTGTAATAAAATATTCTATAACATTTAAATAGTTTAAGAATCACTTAAACAATTAAAACATATCAAATATATAGATTAATATTATTTGAACGATGTCTTCTGTAAGAAATATTATCTAAAAAATTGACAAATGACGAGCAATCGCATAAAAAAATTATTTTTCATAAAATACAAATTAATCACTTTTAGAGTGTTTCAAGATTGGAGATCTCACTGTCAATGCATGTATCACACTTAAATGATACACATATAGCTCAAATTATGTAAACAAACACTTAAACTTATATAAACTCATAAAAATTTATCTCAATGCATGACATGACATTGATTTATTTATTTTTTACCTAAATAATAATCATATTTTACTATTAGTCTCAATTTAACTTAAACTTACTCAAAATTAGTTATTCAATTAAGAAAAAATACAAATCTTCTCACAAAATTAGTCATTCACAAATTCAAATATTTTACTCCACGAAAATCTTGTCAAAATCCACAACTTAAAAAACTCAAATGTGCTTAAAATAATCTTTAGAATTACGTTAACTCTCCTACCTTGATTCAATTTTTTTTTTCAAGGAACTGCTTAATTTAGAGAAGGAAAAGAGTTGAGAAATACAAAATAACATTTTTACCACTTTAAGGATCCAATACTCCTAAAGTCAAGCTTAATATCCAGTTAACCCACAAATCTAAAACCTTAAATTTTAGCATTTAAGGAAAAAAGAATAGCAATTAAAGAGGGGAGTAAACAAAATAATATTTTTCAGAGAACCTACACAAAATTCATAACTAGCTTGGATGTTGGATTGTTACAAGAGGGGAATGAGTATTAATTTGAAAAGAAGAGAAAGGGGAGAAGGGAACGAAAGGAAAAAGAATGAGGGATAGTAAGGGAAGCCTCATTTTTGTAAGGAAAGAAATTTAGATTACTAATCACACCTCTATTTTGTTTGGATCTTTTTTTTTTTATTCAACTTCAATGCCCAAGTCTAACTATTTGAAGCCTAAAAAGCTAGCCATCTTAAATATTATCAAACAATTTAAATTTTAAAATTAAATTAAATTATATTTTATTTATTATTTAATATTCTAAAACATTTTCTTACATAATTTTATGCATAAAAATATTCGTATATAAAATATATGTTTTGGGAGGACATGAACTTCACTCATTTGAAAATATCATTCGAGAGAGGTGTCTCGACTTTTGAAGAAACAAGAACATTTGCAAGATTTTCATTCAGATGAAGATACAAGATTCTAAGATTGATCAACCTCTCTGTTCATCTTTGTGGAAATGACAGCCGATAAAAGAATCACCGCGAAACTCATATTGTAAAATATTTTTTTTAAAAAAAGTAGCGTACAAACAAATAAATGTAAGAAGCCACGCGAAGTTGAGTAAAGGGTCTAGCCTGGTCGGAAGCGGACGAGTGGATTCTCTCACGCGACTTTCATCGAACACCTATCTATCTCTGGCAACGTGTCCACTGCACAACAACCCAAGCACCCATCCAAGCCCCTCCTTTCTGTTGTGCCCATCACCTTCTTCTACTGCACCATCTTCCCTTTCTTTCCCCATAATCAGCAATCCCCATGAATCGAGTAGCATTGACCAAATCAATTGCCCACCGTTGCAGAGGCATTCACCACACCACGTGGAAGAGCTTCGGTAACCGTTGCGAAACTCCGGTCCAAAGTGTCGGGCCCTTGGGTTCTCTTCTCAAGTCCCGTTCCGTTATACGGTTCCGCGGGCCTGACACCCTCAAGTTCCTACAGGGCCTCCTTACCAACGATGTACGGAGGTTGGGTGAGCCCATTGGTGACAGAACCGAAAACTTGCCCACGCCGAACGTGCCTGCTACGTCGGTTCCTCCTATTTATGCTGCCCTATTGACCCCTCAGGGGAGATTCCTCTTCGACCTCTTTCTCTATAAGCCTCCCACGTGCGACACCAAGCTCGACGACACCGGCACTGCTCCTGAGTCCCACTCCGATGAACCCTTTCGTTTGTTTGCTGACGTGGATGCTTCTGTGTTGGATGAATTGTTGCAAACCTTCAAGAAGTGAGTTTAACTTTTTCTTTCTTTTAGTTTGGTTTATTTGTTCTGTTCTGTTCTGTTTCATTGATTCTTTTCGTGCCATTACTTTGATTTGGACTTACTTTCTCAACTTTACCTCCGTGCGTGACTATCCATTACTTGTTTAGAAACATACATGATGCATGCACGGTGAGAGAGGCGAGAAAGAGTTACTTCACTTCCCATAACCAATCAGTTTTCGCCTTTTGGTAATTCGTTTTTATTAGTATTTCGCAATTACCAATTGGAAAGATAATTATATGTCGTTGGCCTTAAAAGGTTATAGTATCTACTATGATCTCTAATTGATTCACAGAATATAAGTTTTAAGATCAAAAGTACATAGAATTCAAACTCTTTATTAATTAAGTGAATGTGTAAGAGGAGCAAGTACAAGGAGAAGGATATATAATTGTTCTTGTGGTTAATCCTTGTCTCCTAGCTTAACTCATGCTAACCGCTAACGACTCTCCCAAACACACTAAGCATTGAACAATCTTTGTGTTTTCCATATAAAATAAATGCCCTGTTTTTGTTTCCGTAACTAGTGCCCTAGCATTTGTCTTAAAGCTGTAGCTGGTAGACACTGAATGGTAGAACTGATAGGCTCAAATAAGATCAGGGAAAAGAAACAATGAAATGAACTGGTCAGATACACCCCAACAACCTTATTCACCAATATCAGAAAGAACACATTGGATGTAAAGGTGACATCCAGAGCACCCTAGATCTCTCCTTACAAGCCTCATAGTTAATTGGTAACCGCCTAACCTCCTCTCTACTGTTCTGTCCCTCTTTTGTAGGGACCTGTTACGTAATTCCCATCTCTGCTTCTCCATTTTTACCCAAACATGTACCCTTTTATTGCAACCATTTGTCGTGGTTTTGTTACACTGCGTATGCATGCTATAAAGTCTGATGAACTAGCTTTTTAGCCTGTGCACAAAGTAGATCCTTTGTCTTGCCTTGGCATATTGTTTTTGAAGTGATCAGAGCAAGTCAGTTCATGCTTTGGTTGTGGTTTTTGGTTGCAGTTGATCTTCTTTCTACACTTATTGATTTATTTGTTCTTATTTCTGAGCAGAAACCTTATCATTTTATTGCTTCAGATACCGGTTGTGTTACATTGGACATACATGCTATAAAGTGTGGTTACGTTACACTGAATATGCATGCGATAGAGTCTGATGAACTAGCTTTTTAGCCTGTGCACATAGTAGATCGTTGACTTTCCTTGGCATTTTGTTTTTGACGTGATCAGAGCAATCCGGTTCATACTTTGGTTGTGGTTTTGGGTTGCAGTTGATCTTATTCCTTGTTGATTTATTGGTTCTTATTTCTGAGCAGAAACCTTAACATTTTAGTGCTGCAGATACCGGTTGAGGTCAAAGGTTGAGATTGATGATGTTTCAAGTGATTTCTCATGCTGGCAGCGTTATGGTGCTGGCCTTCCCGAGAAGTCTTCACAAGGAGAAGAACCAGAAGCAGCCTCTGTTGGCTGGGGTGCTGGTGTGGATAGTACTGCAATGTCATCTTCTCATGGGAGTGATAGTGGGTGGCAATGGTTCAAGGACCCCAGATTGACCTCTCTTGGTTTCAGAGGGATCTTCCCATCGAATATAACTCGTTAGTTAGCTATTCCTTCGCTGCTAGTAACAAAATGTGTCTATTTATCGTGCAATCTTTTGTACTATTGCGACAAATCTCCAGATATTTAGTTTGAGACTCCCCTCATGTCTACCTGTTTCAGCACCTCTAATTGAGGTTGACAAAGAGACCGATGAACAGAATTTCCTTCTGTGGAGAATAGAGAAGGGAGTAGCAGAAGGATCAAGTGAGATTCCAAAAGGTGTGTTTGTTTCCTTGTGAAAACTCATCCTCAGTGAATTCATTTGATGAGTTCTGTGTCTCAAATATGTTGTGATCATGTCCAGGTGAGGCAGTACCGCTTGAGTATAATCTTGCAGGCCTTAATGCAATTAGCTTTGATAAAGGTTGTTATGTCGGCCAAGAACTCATTGCTCGTACACATCACAGGGGGGTGATTCGGAAGCGGATAGTTCCTCTAAGGTTTCTGGACAAAGATGGGAAAGGTAATCCTACAACGAGTATATGGCTTCTTTAGCATATTATTATAAGGATATACTCTTAGCCATTCCTTTTCTGCTATTCCAGAGTTATTAAGCAAAGTCATTCCAGGCTCAGAAGTAATAAACACAGCATCCGGCAAAAAAGCTGGTACAGTGACTACTGCCCTAGGATGTCGTGGTCTGGGGCTCTTGCGATTAGACGAAGCTTTAAAGGAGTCCAGTGCCTTGTCCATTCAGGGACAAGAGGATGTGAAGGTTGTCGCTAGTAGACCAGATTGGTGGCCTTCTGAATGGTTTCAAGATCATGGACAGCACGCTGCCTTTGCCTAGGATGCCCAATGTCGTAAGCTCAAGTATTTACGAATAATTTGTGAATGGGGGCGTTAATGTAATCCTAATGCTTGCTGTGGGTGAGTAGTTAGAAAAAAAGGAACGACAACGACTAAACTTTTTTTGTGAATTTTCTTGCGGAATGAGTTTCATTTTAGTAATGATTGCATGGTATTTTTCTCTCCATTGAACCTTAAAATAGAACAATTTTGTATTTGCCTAATTATTAGAAAGGAACATTCTATTCTACAAACCTTAACATGAAACATTACTTGCCAGCTGTTTCAACCACACGTAACAAAATACAGTTCATTAGTGCGTTTAGGTATTAACTAGTAATTATGCGGGAGAAAAGCTACAGAACATTAATTTATTTCTTTTGGGGGAGGGGGTATCCTTACACGGTAATCTATATATATCCTTGCTATGTTTACCAAACTCACCTGCTCTGTGCGACTTGAGATGGGTGAAAATGAGAGCGATAAATGGATTATGCGATTAAAAGGACATATAAAAGAAAGAGCCTATGGAAAAGAACCGATTATGTTTTCTTATTTTTCAATTGTACAAGTTTTTATGTGTAGGACCAGACATAGCTCACTGTAAACGAAAGTTTCTAGCAGTATCATGAAGAATCTGTTTCAAGCTATTAAACAATAAACCACGAGAGTGGGCCGACATCATTACCTCAGGAAGCACTGTAATTTACCGTGAACTGAATTAAGAACACATTTCAACTATCCCAGTTCGTAATAACAAGAAAGGAATCCATTTAGATCCACAATTATTTGGCAATGGCTAGTTTTAGAGTATATATATATGCTCATGGAAATAGTAGCATGTATGAAACCCAACTATCGGGAAGTGTTCAAACGTTTCCAGTAGTAAATGATTACAGATGAGCAGAAGACACACTCAACTCCTGAATCACATCCACCATGGTTGGTCTTTGGTCAGGACACTCGAGAGTACACTGTATTGCAAGCTTTGAAAGTGTAGCTGCTTCAGATTTAGAATATCTTCCCCTAAGATTTGCGTCAACTGAATCATCAAATCTGAAAGACTCAATTGCTGTCCGTATTGAACTACCTATTGTCGTCTTGCCAGATAGAACTTGAAGAATAATAACCCCAAATGCGTATATGTCACTCTTCTCAGTAAATCTTCCAGTAGTAATGTATTCGGGAGCCAGGTATCCCATTGCAGCACTTACTTTAAGAGCTGAGAAAACAACATCATCTGCAAGAAGCTTAGGTAGTCCAGCATCCATGATCAATGGATTAAACTGATGGTCTAGGAGCACATTTTCCACTGAAATATTCTGGTGAACTATTGTTGGTTTGCTTGCTTCATTGCTATGAAGATATCCAATGCCTGGTCATAAATGAATAGCAAATATCATAAAGAAAGCACATATTATCCACAGTTAATAAATTTGATGCAGCATCTCATTCAGTTTTCCCGAACTTAAGAATTATAAAACTGTCTTAATTGTTTGAATAATTACAGTGCTGGACTTTTTCGTCAGTTGTAATTCATTTGCTTTCTTTTTCGCAGGATTTTTTTTTTCCGTGCCGTATGTTGCAAAAGAGAATATAGGTAAGGAAAAACTCTAGATACATACAGGTCCAGTGCGATGTTCTCCCATCAAAATCATTATTTCATCTTATAACTGTTGCTTTAATTTCAGTATCTAAAATTGGCAGAATTTATTGAAACGAAATACCGATTTTGATAAGAAAACAAGACCAATAACACATGTGATGCGCATTTAAGTTTTGCTGAATAGGTAGGTAAATAGCAACAACTAACCCTTTGCAATGCCGTTGATGATAGAAACTCTTTTGGACCACTCAAGCACATGGCCACTTCCATCCTCTAAGTCAAGATATTGAGACAGGTATTGAGACAGGTTACCCATGGTGGCAAAGTCATAGATAAGGAAACATTCACCTCTACTCCTTGAGCAGCAGAAGCCTCTCAGCCTTACAAGGTTTTCATGTCTCAGAGAGGTTAGTAAGTTCAACCCCTTCACAAATTCAGCTTCCTCGGTTTTACAGCATGTCACGCTGATGCTTCTGATAGCCACAAGAGAACCATCTCTGAGAACTCCTTTATAAACTGCTGAGAATTTGCTCTTACCAAGTAAATTGGCTTCCGAGAGATACTGTGTCGCAGATTCGACCTCATCCACATTAAACCTGAATTGACTTAGACAATCATTCAATAACCCACCAGCATCTGCATTTTGACCATTAGACAAATGATCCCACCCACTATAATACTCAATATTAACAAGTGCAGAAGGACTTTTTGTGTACAACTCTTTAGGCTGGTCAGGACTGAGTTTTTCTTGAGAAGAAGAACTAGATGCATTGCTGATCCTTTGCTTTTGACGGCGGTATCTGAAGAATGCCAAAAATCCAGCACATATGAATGTAAGACTAACAACTATAACACCTGCTGCGATGACAATTTGAGGAAACCTTGATTTTGAACAATGGGTATGATCACAATGCCACTGAACATTTGCAGGCTCTGGGAGAGCCTTCGAAGAATTATGGCTTTTGGGTTGATCTCGATCCAAGGTATCAATATGGTTAACGTCTAAATTCTGATCTTTGTTGCAAGCTCTCAAAGTAGAAAACTCAACTCCACATAAACCCGGGTTGTTTGCACCTTGGAATCCTTCCCCAAGTCTCTTCAAGGCTTCATTTTCATTACCAAAACTTTAATCAGTAAACACAATACACTAAAAGATACAGAGAGAAATGCGAAATAAGTTAACTCAGCTACAAGGAAAGGAGGATCGAGAGACATACCTGAAGGAACAATTCCTGATAAAGAATTGTTCTGAACGTCTAGAACTTCCAAATGTTCAAGATGTGCTAGTGTTGCAGGAACAGTACCATTAAAGTTGTTGAAGCTCAAATTTAGCCTTCTTAACTTCTCTAGCGTCCCCAAGCTAAGAGGAATTTGACCAGTTAACTTGTTATATTGCAAAGCAAGAGTACTAAGCTGCTTTAAGGAACCTATCTTTGTCGGTATATTCCCCACCAACTGGTTATCACCCAACTGCAGCACTAAAAATAAGAAAAAAAAGGACACAAAGCTATTAATTGGGTTCATTTCAAGAAACTTGCATAACCACTAGCGATTAGCAGCTCTAGAGCATCTTGCTCATCAAAATAAACTCAAGACTCAATCAACTTATCTTGTAACATTAAAACCTCTAAGAAAAACTTTATAACAAAAAACACTTGTATATAGCTTACCTTGGAGACTAGCCATGTTGCCGAGCTCAGGAGGAATAGTTCCAGATAAACTATTCACGTCGAGATAGAGATCAACCAGATCAGTGAGATTTGAAATGTGTGGGGGTATCTCACCAGAAAGATTGTTATAATGCAAGTATAAACCCGACAAGCATTTGAGTTCAGCCAGTGCTGGAGATAGCCAGCCCGAAAGACCCTTTCCCTGCAAGGAGATGTTGACCACTTTCTGGTTCTGGTTGCACGCAACCCCTTCGAACCAGCCACTGCATGGGTCACCGTCACTGATCCACGAAGCTAGGATCTTGCCATCTGGGTCCAGAGAGGACTTCAACTCCATCAGAGCTCTAAGCTCCGCAGTTCCAGCAACCATAAAAGGAATGAGAAATGAAATCAGAAGAATCAGAGAAAGAAGGCAAGGAACTTTCATATCTGGTTTTAGTGTGAACTTTGGAAGGAGAAAGATCTCACACCCGTGTGAGTTTTTATGTCTAGTTTCAATAATCTAAGTTTGTGTTTGGTTTTGAATGTGCCGTAAATAATGTAACATGTTGGTCAACTTGTTTGAGCTTTGTTTGTGGACTTGTTAGTGTGAAACTTCGGTAGTTAGTGAGATTAAGGATTTTGAGAGAAGGTGCATAATTAATTGATTGATTCACTAACTTTTGATGAGTTGGTGACAGTGGGAAGCAGCAGGGTTTTCACACTGCATAATCACTCTTGCAAGAGAAGCAGGTTTTGGGGGGAAATAGGTTTTAATCATACATGCCACTTATTATCATCCCCACTCCTTGTTTCTCAAACATTGTTCTATCGTCCAATTAAAGTTTGAATAATTATGTGGGTATCGCGGACCCACCACCTTTGACTATTTCGTCACCCAACATTTTTAAAATTCAACAACACTATTTCCTACTATTATTTCTCTGCACCAAAATCAAAATGATTCAAATCTAACTTTATTATAAACATAAATCAATTTTACCCAAAAATATTTCTAGTTATTTATCGTCAAATTATTTTACATAATTTTTTTAACTGGACAGTCCTTATTCAAATTCATTTTAAAAAATATAAATCATATTTACATTTGAAACTAAAAGCAATATTATTAGGAAGTGACAATAATAAAAAAAATGGTTTACGTTATTGATTTTATTCTTTTATTTTAAAAAAATTCTCCTATTACAAAATAATAGTTAACAGAAAAAGATTACTTGTTTCTCTTGTTACTTTTTATTATTTATTCCTATTTTGTATTAAATAATATACAATAGTTTATTCACATCGAGCTAAATTTAATTAAGATAGGGTAATTCTTATATTGAATCTAAATAGAAAGTAGTACCACTCAAATTAAATTAGTGAAAGTTTTAGATTAATTTGTAAGAGTGATTATTCATTTGTACTAACAGTTCATAATTTTTTTACATATATTTTATGAAAATTTTTCGTTTTCTGGGTGATATATATATATATATATATATATATATATATGAAAAGTTGCTAGGTCAAGGAAAGTAACCTACCTTAACCTAACTTTTGGCACCTATTATTAGAACTTTACAGCTAACAGTGAAGGAAATACAAAATGAAAAGCTCTAGAAAATTACGTATAAAAAATTAGATTTCTGGATATAAAATATATACATCTTTTTAATTTTAAGGTGTACATTCATTTTTCTCTCTTTTTTTTTAATAAAATTCCCTTCATATACTTTTGTCATTTTTAAATAATATAAATCTCCACCATGTTTTTACTAAATAATATTGTTTTTTATATTTTTAATAATATGACATTCATTCCTCTTATTTTATTTATGTGTTAATTTTATTTTTTTTATAAAATTTAAATCTTTATTAAAGTTATAGTCTGACGTTTTCAAATAAAATAGAGTAAATATTATTTTAAAAAATATAAATGCCCGAATGAATTATAGAAGAGTGTAAGTATCTATTTAAATACTAAAACTAACATAAATATAATTTTGTTTAAAAAATATAAGAAAATGAAAGATTCTGAAGTGTCATTTCGTCTTATCTCCATAGACTACGGGCAATTAATAAAGAATTAATTAGTTATTAATTTATAATGGTAATAATAATAATAATTTGAAATGGAACTCTGTAGAAGAGAGAGTTGACAGATTAATTAGACTACTCTCCAACTTTCAACTCTCAACTGCATTCCAACCTCTTCTAAAATAAACTGTTTGACACGCTTATGCAAACAGACAAAAACACAACTGTTTCTGGCTCTAGGATTCTCCTTAGAATACAAGATTAACACGAGACACAGAAAAACTAGTTATATAATAAAATAATTAATAATTATTATTCTAGTTGAAACAGATACTAATATGAAACATTTATAATAGTAAAAAATAAATGAAGGCTAATAAGTAGAATTATAAGAAATATAATATGTTTCTATAAAGTATTATTATTTTTATTTATGACAACGAGTTCCAATAGTTAAACCCCAACATAGAAAAGACACACTGACAACCTCATCTACCAACACATGCCAGACCCTAAGGTTGGGTTGTCATGCAAACAATATCCTACAATGGTTGGATCAATTTGGTATTTCACTTTTTGTTTGTTGCCAAAAAGACAATGAAAAATACCAACATTCTAGTTCCCATGCTTTTTAATGTATTGATAGCTACCTCAACCAAAAGGTAAAATTTCGAATTGATTGTCATCGAGGACAAATAAAATTTAGGTTAAAGATATTATCTTTTTCCTTGAAATACATCAATTTTTTTTAGTTTTAAATTTATAATTAGTTTTAAATTTATAATAATGCCCTTACTTTTAATTTCTATGTTTCTTAATATATAACGTGTTTTTAATTCTTATCAAAGACTAACATATATGTACTTTTAAATGTTTTATAAATAAAAACAAAAATGAATAATATTTTAACTTATATAATAACTTGTTTATAACAAATAGATTAGTGTTACATTGTATTGCTCCTAGCTGAACTTTTCTTCATGTTTTTGTTATATTTAATTTGATGTTATGATAAATTTTAATTTCTGTCAAGAGATATTTAATTTACTGTAAGAGCGTCCATTAATGCTCCACTTTATGAAATATTTTTGTGCCATCATTGTCATTAAGAATTTGAAAATGGTGTCTGTGATGGAAGCATGGTGGAGCCTCACAGTCTTCCACCGTTGTTTACTTGATTGAGAGAAAAAATAGCAAACAGTTACATAATTCAAACTCATTTGTTTTCTCATCCATAACTCTCGCAACCATCTAGACTAACTTCATATTATAACAACATCCTTGTGTTACAAGATACATAGTGTCGTATTGAGTATATAATAAATAATTATAATAAACTCTTTTATATGCATTACTGACAAAACTTTGTCAGATTATTCTACAGTTTTATATTTATACATATTTAAAATATTAAATTATTCTGATAATTATATTCTTGAAATCTATTCAATGTTTTGACCATGTCACTTGACATATGTGTCAAATATATTTATGGAAATATATTGTTTTTCTAATATTATAATTTATAGCTGGTTGAGACGCTTTTGTATAGGAAAACTTTGTTAGCCAAACTAATCTGCTATCTTTCCCTCTGGCACAAAAAAGTCACCAAAAGAAATTAGTATTTATTTGTCAACGTTGATTCTAGTTAGGTTTAATAAATGACTTTTGTATGTTTAAACTTTCTAGATGAAACAGGTTTTAGAAACTTAAATGGAGAATGTTGACGTTATTGATTTTTTTTTTCTTCCTCTCAAATTAACTTTTTTGAACTAAACCTACAAATACATAGGTTAATTAAGATAATTAGTACCATTTATCATGATTAAAAGGAGTGATATGTATCGGTCTCACTTAACAATATCTCAACACAGGATCTTAAAAACTTTCATTACTATTCTTATAAATAAAAAAATATCCCCACAAGTAATGATTACTGTTTTTCTTTTACCCTATTCTCAAACACTAACTAACTTTCATGAAATATTTTTTTACTGATAACGTCCACCCATCAAATACAACAAGATGTTTTGAGTACTTAAATCAGTTTCACAACAAATAATTTGAAGTTTCCAGCTTGGATTATCAATCTAATATTCCTATAGAAAGAACTTGTTTATCAATCAAATATCATCTTAATATCTCTAACTCAATTATTTTTGTTTTCAAATTTGACCATAGATATAATAATAATAGGAGTTGGGTGTAGTAACACTTATATATATATATATATATATATATATTATCCTTTGTAAAATCTTATTATATTACTTTCTTTATTAGTATATATACATTCTATAACATGTGATATATTTATTATTATAAAAAATATAAACACAGGTAATAACCTTGTTTTCACTAGTTTTAAATAATATAATTTCGGTAAATTTCGGTAAATGTAAGTTCAAAATAGAGTTGAATATATGCTGTTAATGTACAAGATTTACATTTTCGAATTAATTTAAAATGATACTAAGTAAGATTTTTAAAGTGTTTATCTAAAAACAAATAAATTATCTTTTACGTGAATATAGGATTAAATAATGATATAAAAAGCCTTTACACAATCAGATATTTTCATTAATTTTTTATAAACAAAACATAGGATTTGCATCCTTTAATCCAGGAGAATTGAATCTAGGGGGAAAAAAAAAAATCCTTATGATGTTTTTGCAGGTTTCTTGTTCAATATATCATAAGCACGCTCTTACTGATGATAGTTGTGTGTAATGGGTGCAGTTTGATAGGCTTGGTCTCTACGATTTTATGGGCTTCATTAGCTACCCTCATCATCTTCCTCCACAACACATCATCATGAATCCAATTCTCATGCCAAACAAACATAATTCAATTTCATTATCATAATTTTTTTTTACTTTTCCATTTTATAAAAAACCCAGCAGCACTTACGACAATTCATAACGTTAAACAAACATGAAATTGCATAACACAAGAATAAGCAAATGGGGAGAGATTAAAACAAAAATTCAATATTCTACTTCACCATGTTTTTGTTAGGACCTAGAAAAAGTAATACTCCATTACTTTCATTTCAATTTCCCAGGGTCCTTACATGGGCTTACTTCCACGGGCCCAATTAGAGCGTGCCGCTTAGAAACGACGTCGTAAAGGCTGAGCGAATTAAATTAATTTATTATTATCATCATCGTATCTGTCATATCTGAGGAGAGAGAGAGAAGAAGAGAGAGAGAGGAACAGGAAAAGCATTTTCTTCTCAATTTCAATTTGAGTCTAATAGCCATCGCAGTGTAGCTGAGAAGAGAAGAGAAGGAAAAGGAAAATGGGTAAGGATCTGAGCGATGAGCAAGTTTCTGCGATGAAGGAGGCTTTCTCTCTATTCGACACAGACGGCGACGGTCGGATCGCGCCGTCGGAGCTCGGGATCTTGATGCGTTCACTCGGAGGCAACCCGACCCAGGCCCAACTAAAGTCCATCGTCTCCGAAGAGAATCTCACGGTCCCATTCGACTTCCCCCGATTCCTTGACCTCATGGCCAAACACATGAAACCCGAGCCCTTCGATCGCCAACTGCGCGACGCCTTCAAGGTCCTCGACAAGGATTCCACCGGCTACGTCTCCGTCTCCGAGCTCCGACACATCCTCACCAACATCGGCGAGAAGCTCGAGCCCTCCGAGTTCGACGAGTGGATCAGGGAAGTCGAAGTCGGCCCGGATGGCAAGATCCGCTACGAGGATTTCATCGCCAGAATGGTCGCTAAGTAGTAGCACCCAATCCCAAATCTCTTTTTCTTTTAAGTGTTCTTCTCTCTTTTCTCCGTTGTTTCTTTATTACTGTTTTTCCGTTTAATCTGTCGTGTTTGCTTTTTGAGTGGACCAGTCGATTAACCGTCTTGTGCTTGTAGCTAACCGAGGGTTGTTTTAAGAAACGGTGGCTACTCAATTTAATTTGCCCTATTTGCTTTGGGTTTATTTGTATTATGAGATCTGATTTTGAGTTAGTTTATTTATATATGCATGCTGTAATTCAGACCAACTATTTCTATATCTAATCCTTTTTCCCCTGTTGGATCAAAACTCGTTCCGATTTCGAGCGAAGTGGAGTGATGAATTAGACTGAGCGAATGTACAATCTTACCAAATAAACAAATCCTAGTTCGTGCAAAATTCGTACACTGTCTAAATGTCTGCATGCCTTTTGCATTTTTGTCTTTCGTGAATTGGGTTTGAAGTTCGACAATGATTTGTGAGGCATCACCTCTTCCCCCTTCTGCAGGAATTGGTGGTGGGTTTAAATTGTATAAATGGACATTTAAATCCTCTATTTTTTGTAGCGATAAATTCATAATTAACTCTGAAATGTTGACCTTCAAGTTAATAGCAGTAGTGCTAAATATAATTGTAGTGTTGAACAACTGTCTAACATGACAGGATAAACTCCAATATGATGCTTTCGATCATTGAGTGCTGGAGTGGAAAATACTGATTGTCAAAAGTAGATGCTCAAGCCCATCTTTAGAACTTCCTAAACTCTCTGTTGATGACTCTTGTGACCAGAAAAATGAAGACGAACTAGGACTTGATTTGATTTTTTTTTTCTTACTTTCATGCATGTGTTTGTTTGTGTGGCTGTCTACTTGCATGTTTAGTTTTATGTGAATTTCTCATTATGTGTTTTATCTAGTACTGTGTGGCCTTGCATTTCTGCTGTTGCTGAGTCATATTTTGAGTCACTTCACTTCTCTTTTGTGAGTATTGCGGGTTATTGATATGCGAATGCAATTTGTTCCAACCCTCGTATTTTCTGTTGTGGCTACCTGTTGCAACTCGTAAGCTTTTTTGACTCTCATGGTATAGTTATTGTTTAAGCTATAAAGATTTTAGGTTTCCGTTGTCTTTTGTTCATGACTGAACTTTTATATGTTTTATTTGATTGTGTGCATTTGCTATGACTATATACCTTTTTACTTACGTGGTGAGGACTGTGGAAGTAGACTTCTATATGGTGTTTGATTTGAATACCAAGCTCTTATTTTGTTTGGAATTCAGTATCCGAAGGGCTTGGTTAAAGTTTTAGAAAACCTAAATCGGTTTAAGCAATCCAAAAGATTAATTAGGGTTTATATGGTTTAAGAAACGTTTTTGTTTTCAATAATATTTACAAAAATAGTCTTTTGTACAGGAAATACTGAACGTAATAAAAATCTGTTTTCAACTTTAATGCGTCTCTTCCAAATCTTTGAAAACAAATAATAATGTCACATTTCTGCAAGTATTTACAAAAATCTGGAAATGTAGTAATTTCTCAAATTAATCAGGCTGCAATTATTCTGCTTTCATTGGGTGAAGTAACTCCATTAGGAATGACTGATAAGTGTAAGAATGGCAACATCTGATATAAGGATGATAGATGATCCTATAGCCAAGTGTACTAACAAACTAGCCTATGGATAGTATTTCTATGAACCAGGTAATTGTCTGGACATGGGTGTTATCTGGGTACTATTTTTGCGTACTAGTGATAAAAATGCATGATATTAGGGGATTCTCTGGAATTTGTTTTTGCGTATTGTAGTCTATGTAGAGTAGTTATAAATTGCATGATATTAGGAGATTATTCTAATCTGAAATACTAACCGTGTAGGAGATTTTATGATTCAAGTACCGCATAAAAAAGGCCATCCCTTTCAAGAACCAATGTCTGGATGGTAGCCCTCTCATTTAATGACTTTCAAGAACCAAGTTATATCGTAATGTAGCTTGTAAATAGCACTTTTCGCAATCAGACTCGCAATGAAAATATGGACTTAAAGAATATAAACAGTCTAAATTTGATATTTGATACAAGCGTTTGTATGATGCTTTCTATTGCGCCAGTTGGGTGTTGAATGCTCTGCTCTGGTGTGAAACTTCCACTGCGTTGGTACTGCAACTAATAACCTGTATCAGCTCATGATTTTACGCAATTTTAACTACAGTTTATAGTTTTCCTTTAAAGGAATATATTAAACTATTGAAAAATTATTTAAAAGTATCTCGGTATTTGTGTTTTGCCAGCTGTAGTCATTTCCTGGAGCACACATTTATTGATCGTCAGTTTTTGGATATTGTATAAACCATGTCCACGAATAAAAGTAAATATATTCATTGCATTTGTGAATGAAACCCATCATTTAAGCAAATACTTCTTTAATCACTCCTCGCGGGTACATATTCAAATTAATAACTAATGGGATCGTCTTAATAGTATGTATTGCTAATCCATGCAATAGGTACATAAATGCTTAATACTTGTGGTGCAAGGGATTTAGTCGATGCATCTGTCGTTATGCAACTGTCAGATTTTCACTTACGCTCGAGAGGAGGGGTTGTCATATTTAGGTAGTTGGTCGAACATGGGAGGAGGTATCTTCTCGATGTTTAAAGTCGAAAGAAAAGATTCTTTGTAGAAACACGCAGGTGGGGCCACCTTAATATAAGTAAAACGTTAATCACCATTACTCTTAATTACAGGATAAACGTGGACTGTTAACAAAATTCTATTTGAGTGAATACTTTTCAAAAAACCAAATTAACATATTAATACAATCAACAATTGCTGAAAGAAATCAGGGATTATACACCTCCGATTTAGACTTAATTATAACTTTGAGAGTGATTATAAATAAAAGGTCTAAATCAAAGTAAAAACAAGAATGAGAGTGAACGTTCTAATTTAGGGAGATCCATATCTCCTGAGTATAATACTAAAAAAGAGAGAGAGAAAAGTGTAATAACTTGATGCGAATACAAAACGTAAGAAGTGATAATGGAACGTTGGTGATGAAATGGAATCTATCTATAATTACTCAATTCAATATTGTAGCTACCATGCCCCCTGAAGAAACCACCGCTTTTCGTTTATTTTGGAAAGAAAAACAATGAAGTATGTCGGTTATGGAAAATTTTAAGGTTCTTTGAAAAGTTTACGCACTGAAATTCTAACCTTTGTCAGCATTAATTACGAAGTGCCCAAGAAAATTAGACTTTACCTTGTCAATGCAATAATACACTTTACCAGAAAGGTCGCTGCATACTTGGTAATAAAGATTAGTATCCGTATACCGTACATTGTTAAATACAATGAGAAATACCTAAAAGCCGGCTCAGAAATAAACGGCTTTGGAAGTTATATTATACAAAGAAAGTAAAAGGTAAAAAATTACTATCTGCATATTCCTATACACAAATTTCAACTATTATCCAAATGCACAAAATTATAGCACACGATTAGATTAAATTTGTCCTTACCTCACAATGCTAAGGACTTCCTCTACATTGAAGGGGAAGATCGTCCAACCACGAATCATCCATAAGTGGGGGCAAAGATTCTATCTCAGAGGGCCATTCACAGCTACAATCTATTTCATCAAAGATGATGGGTCCAGATTTTGCTTCCCTACGTTGGAAAATGGTTTTTAACCAAAGATTGCAATGCACAAAAACCAAATCGCTGAATTTTTCCAGCTTCACCCTGTTTTGTTTTTTGTTATGTATACTTTGGAAAGTACTCCAGTTCCAACTGTACCAAAGGGAACTACAAGGTTGGCTAAGTATCCTCATTGCAGCTTTCTGAAGCGTTGGGATTTCATAACCATAACTAGTCCACCAGTCGCCTACACATCCATAATATTAAATCAGCAAAAGCATTTCAGAAGAACAAAAACGCAAGATGCTTGTTCAAATGAGAAAAGGAAAAAGAAATTCAGCTCATGTATAAAAGAACACATGCTTTCAAACATCTAATGCTAATCCTCCAAGCCCCGAAATATCACTAAAATACTAGAGCTATAGAACTGTTGACCAAGTTAGTGTATGAGATTGCAGTTATTTTTGACAGATGCAATTGATATGATGCAACAATATGGGACTAAGGGGAGTGTCAAAGAGAAGTACAACCCATTTCAACAATGACTCATGTGACATCACAGTGGAAGGTATTTAATTGTTGAACAAGAGCCATACCAGGGGCATTCAGTGTTCTTCCCAAGACAGCAAAGTCAGTCCCAAGTGCACCGTGGGCGTTGACGTAAGTAGGAAGTTCTTTGGTGATTTCCATTTTATCTTTATCTGTAGCTGCCAACCTGAGCATTGCTTCTTGAAACCCATTCCTCATCCTCAAATCTTTCTTGAAGTTTGGATTGTAAGAAATTGAAGGATTAAGAAATGCAGCTGCAGCATGTAACGATGAATGAAGTTGCATATTCCATCTTCGATCAATTATTTCCCAGATTGGGAGGTATTTCTCTTCGATTCCCTTATAATAGGTCTTGATCACAACTTTTGCACTCTCTATCCCTTCATATATATAACCCATAGCAGGCATATCCCCATCAACCATCCTTAGGAATTTAACCAGTGGCTCAGAAACACTCACAGCTTCATGCGCATACTTCCAAAATCTATCTGAATATATCAATGACTTGATGGCTTGTGCATCTGGACGTCTGCTATATATGGAAGACAACCATTCTGAATGAGAAAACATATGCTTTAAATTATCCTCCTGCATCAAGATAGATCTCAAGGAAAGGAAATCAGTGACAGATCTAGTAATTTTTGGTCTGGTTAATTCCTTTCCACCTGTAAACTTTCTCATTATATTCTGAATCCATGCATGACTATAGATGTACTGTGTGATTGTCTTTGCATCTTCCAGGACTGTGCTTACCCAATCTTGTCTACCAATATCCTCTAACATCTTTTCAATACAATAAGCCACACAAGGAGACCAAAAAAAAAAATTATACCTCGCTACCAGAAGCCTTCCAGCACAAACATAACCAGCACTGGCATCTGTTATAACCTGAACAACATTTTCTAAACCAACTTCCAGCACAACTGACTCCAGAAGCTCAAACAAGTAAGTACTGTCATCTTCATGACCTGAAACATCAACTGACTTCAAGAACATTGTTCCTTTTGGGCATGCAACAGAAAACACAGCAAGTGATCCGATCCTACCATCAGACCAATTATCACATAAGACTGTGCACCCTGTTTCTTTCCACAAATCCCTGTATTTTTTATAATCATTGTGAATATCAGCTTTCACTTTTTCCAAAAGAGTAGACCTTAATTTCTCATAATTTGGTGCTTTATACCCTACTCCACATTGAGCTATGGCGTCCACCATCTCCTGATAATACATGGATTTAACAGCACTAAAAGGAATTGAATTATGGAAGAAAAATATGGCAAGTTTTCTATCAGCATCCTCCTGCTTTTGCTTTTTTCCATCATCCACTATTGGCTGGGCACAAGGCGAAGGATGTGGAAATAATAAAGATGGACAAGTGATACCATTCTGTCCACTATACCCATGGCTATGATGCAATCCACCACTAGAAGATGAGCTATTCTGTTGACCATTTAAAATAGCAGCTTGATCTGCCTTCTGTTTCTTGGGAACACTTAATATACTTTGAATATGGTCTCGTACATCAGTTGGAACTTCAGTGCATGGAACAATATCTTTGTTTTTAATTTGAGCCAAGTGAAATTTCATCCTATATACACCTCCACTGAATTCCCGTTGACAATAATTACATCTGACCTTTTGCTTAGTTGCATCAACCAGGACACAATGTTCCCAACAGGCATCTCTTCCACGAACCATTATCTTAAAATGCACATTGACTCAATAAGATTGTTGTAGAAGTTTGTCATGTTCAAATAAGTTCAAAATATGAACATGGGAAAGAACTAAAAAATTACTGAAGACGAACCACCACTAACTAAGCCCAACAAGATGGATGTAGTCAATAAAATTGTGGATGATTACCTGCAATATATAAAATAATATCAATAAGTAATATAACGCAAAACACATAGCAAAACAGAATCTTACGATAACCATAACATCAGTCAACCACGCAAGCAAACTTCATCTTGCCCTATGATAATCAACAACAATTTTCAGCAGTGCTACAAACTATGGAACCAAAATTACAATGAGCATTCGTGTACATGAGCATGTCAACAACACAACATACTGTGCATTCTAGCAATCAAATGTGAAAGATCTCTAGCTTAGCTATTTAAAAATGAGATTATACATGATCCAGGATCACATAAACTTAGCAGACAAAAAATGGACTTCGAGTTTCATTACAACAACACAACGATAGCTTGTAAAGATTCAGCATCAACTAGGGTTTCTACAAGAATCGTTCAGTTGCCCAATATCTTGAAGGATTAAATTAAATCAATAACTTTGTCTTTTAGTTACCACCCATGATTCATTAATAGGAGACACTTCATTTCACGACAGGTAGAGAAGCACAACATACTGGCCAAAATTGACAAAATACGTTCACATCGAAAGTTGAAAAAGTAAAAAGACATAAAATTTGGAGTAAATAGATAAAAGAAAAAAAAAAAAAAAAAAAAAAAAAAAAAAAAAAAGAAAGAAAAAAAAAGAAGATGCTGAATTCAGTAAGGAGAAAAAACTACTCGGAGGATCCCAATGTTCAGAAAACAAAAACAGGGGGAGCCCAAAGGCCTAAGGTTGGAAAA
>Ga0099825_1000258_pt1 | contig 49701 bp, 25 predicted proteins | sample SiratroredBW_FD_76838 | JGI IMG/M metagenome (GOLD analysis project Ga0099825, IMG submission 76838) | Root nodule microbial communities of legume samples collected from California, USA - Siratro red BW | ecosystem: Host-associated > Plants > Roots > Nodule | place: USA: California | collected...
TAAAAAAAAAAAAAAAAAAATAAAATATATATATATATATATATATATATATATATATATATATATATATATATATATATATATATATATATTCATGTCTAAAAGTGGAACTAAGTTCGGTTATATGTTAAGGTGTTTGGTCCATCTGGAACTATATGCTTTATTATAAAAAAACAGGTTAGAATTTTTTCTAAAACCCTATTCAAATAAAGAGATCAGGTCTATATCTTAGAAAGATGTTGCTAAATCTGTGAGACTGAACAATTTAAATATTAACAAAGAAAATTCTATAAGAAACTCTAAAATTAGAATGTTTTACATTACTTTTCCTTTCCCATAAAAACTCTGCATGAAATTGTAAAATATGTTATCCATGATAAGAGAGACAACAGAAGGTAAGCCTTTGAGTCAAATAGAGTGTGATCAAAAAGCTTTTGGGCTGCTATTTCATAATATTCATTGAAAACAGTCATTTCTGAAAGACATGAATGTAGTTGCTGCAGCAAAGGAATACCCCAAATAATTCCGAAATACTGCAGATGGACATAAACGTAGAGAACCATAAAAATTCGTTTTTATCACACGGGTCCCAGTGGCACGCAATGTATCTTACTTTGCTTGCAAAGAGGAAGGTCAAAACGACCATATATATGTAACTTTAGAAGCACTATAAATATATTTCATTTGATATGATAAATAGTAACTTTCTGAGGATAAAGAGATGGTAAGTTGAGAAAGGTGCGTCAACCAATATTTCATTTGATATGATAGCATGTAATAGTTTTTTGAAGTATGAAGTAGTTTAATATGATTAGCTAACACAATCTTTTTTTCGTGTCCCCTTGTGCCTATGATGAATTAAAATGCCGCATCTACATGCAACCTATCCACCTTTTACACAAAATTTTGTGGTCCTCCTTTTTCACTTCCTCAGATGGATTTTTCTACTTTATGAACCTAACTTTTCCAACATTGCTCCATCACGTAGAATTGCTGTCCTTCCTCAAAGAATTATTGGGATATTAGATACCGTTTTTCTGTCTAAACTTTTAGAAGCCATTTGATCATTTTCTTCCCAATAACACCCACAGGAATATCGACTTTATGCTGGATGAAACATCATAGCCTCCAAGGGTTTTAGAACATGAATCATAGTAATGTATTATTAAATACTCACCATATGAACCACTCTTTACTAGTAGTCGCTTTAAAGACTTAAGAACAACTATATACACATAAGGTGTGTGAAGATATGTATTAACAAGAAATATCTATAGTTCAAATTTGCTAAAAAACAATTGAACAAGAAAATACACAGTGATGATTTAAAATATATAAGAAAAAGGTTAATAATTTAAACTAAATTGAGTGGTGTACGTCTTAGATCCGTTATGTTAGCAACAGTGTTGATGACGATGAAAGTCGTAGTGATTGAATATAGATGTGTTATGGTATAAGAAAGTGTAAAGAAAATCATGGAAGTCCATAAGTGGTGGAGGATTTGATCTTCATGCAATTAAGGATTTGCTGTTGTCCTTACTTTTCCGTCAGGCTTAATAATGCTAGATTTATCACTGAACAAAACTTCAAAGTAGGGTCGATATTTATCTTCTCATAATTATCATCATTCTCATTTATACAACAACAATAAAGGCCAAAGCTCCTTATTTTTATCACTATCACCATGATGCCCCTGTCCTTGTCTTTTGTCTTTTGGACTCTTGTTCAAATTTCAAAAAATTCAACAATTCCTGTGGCAATCAATTGACTTGTAGTTTCCTTGCCCAAAATGGATCTCTAATCTCAAAAGTACGTATAATCCTACTGTCATTTTTTTGCGATCTTTCACTAAACTATTTTCTTCCTCAAATTGCCATCAATCCAGAATTCCTTTACCAAAGGAAGAAGATAAAAGAATAAAGGTTATACATTGGAATGATGATAGTAGGACATTAACCGGGTAGTTTAGTAAGTCTTGATGATGGTTTTGTTCTTTGAATGAACAGAACATAATCAAATTTAAGTTTTGTTCTTGATAAAAGATTTTGAAAAAAACAATAAAATCCTACTTAAAGAAGCAAGCTGATTTTTTTATTTTTTATTTTTAGGATCAAAATGATAGGCAATAAGAAAGATAGAGAAAAAAAGTTGGATAAAAATGAAAAGAAAAAGGTGAAATGAAAAGTGGTAAATGAATAATTAAATAATTGATTGAAAGGGGCTGGGTTTGGCTTCGTTTGTCTCTTTCAGACTTTTTGAACAGATGAGGAAGTCAGTATTCCACGTGCTCCTGGGGAGTCTCCCCTGTTCCACTACCCTACGCTACACTCTCTCTCTCTCTCTCTCTTTGCCTATGCTCTTTTCAATACTACTTTTTATTTGTTTTCTCATCCCTCTCACCCTCTCTTTGTTTTCTTCTTCAACCCATCTACCTCACTCTCACTCTCTCACTCTCATGATCCAAATGGAAGCCATGAAAGGAGGCGGAGGAGGCAGAGTCGGCATGGGAGAGGACCACGACATCGCCGACGGAATGCAATGCACCGACCACCCTTTCCGAAACAACCCAGGTGCCATCTGCGCCTTCTGCCTTCAGGAGAAGCTCGGCAAGCTCGTTTCCTCTTCCTTCCCTCTCCCCATCCACGCTCCTTCCTCCTCTTCCTCTTCTCCTTCTTTCAGATCCGACCGACCACCCTCTTCCTCCGCCACCCGCCCTTCCCTCCCCACCACCACCACCTCCCCACCCGCCCCTTCCTCTTCCTCCTCCTCATCCCTCCCCCACTCCCACTCCCACTACCACCACTACTACGCCCGCAGAACCCGCCTCCCCTTTCTCCTCTCCAAGAACAAGAAGAAGAAGCCCTCGCCCAATGCCTCCTCCCACCTCGTCCTCAAGCGCAGCAAGTCCACCGCCACGCCCCGGAGGAACCACTCCTTCGTCGACGCCGACCACGACGCCGCCATTCAGGATTTCAGTCCCAGGAAAAGACACGGCTTTTGGTCCTTTCTCTACCTCTCTTCCAAATCATCCAAGAAACTCAACTCCAAGACCTTCAGAGACACCAACACCAACATCAACAACACCCCCAGGATCTCTACCATTAACTCCGCCCCCGGAACTGCCTCTGTCAAGCCCAAGGAAAACTCTTGCTCTGCCTCTTCTCTCAGGACTGACATTGTTGTCCAACAGGACACCAATAACGGCAGTACCAGCCCCACCACTCACGCCACTTCTCTGGAGCGTAAGGTCTCGAGATCCAGATCTGTTGGCTGTGGTAGCAGAAGCTTCTCCGGGGACTTCTTCGAGAGGATTTCCACCGGATTCGGAGATTGCACTCTCCGGAGGGTGGAGTCTCAGCGCGAAGGTAAGCCCAAGGTGGCAGGTGGTGGCGCTGCCGCCGTGAGCCGTGGCGGCGATCACCACCACCACCATTGCATGAAGGAGAGAGTGCGGTGCGGAGGGTTGTTTAGTGGGTTCATGATGACTTCGTCTTCTTCCTCGTCTTCGTCCTCGTCTTATTGGGTTTCTTCTTCTGCTGATGATGCCGCGAATGGGAAATCAGCGACTGTGGCGCTATCTCACAACAGGGGTAGGAGTTGGGGTTGGGCTTTTGCGAGTCCCATGAGAGCTTTCAGCGGCAAACCCTCTTCCAAAGAGAGTAACAGAAGAGATATTATTAGAGATGCCAATGATAATAAGAATGCTGCGCCAAACTTGTCAGCCATACCTTCCTTGCTCGCCGTCAGAAGCTGAGAACAGATGGGCCAACGAAGAAAAGAAAAAAAAAAAAAAAAGAGTATAAATTTGGGAGCTTTAACTCGGTTTATTATACACATTAGTACGATGTTAATGTTAATTACTGTCTATTATTATTACTATTACTACTCTGTTTATTTTGTGGATGAGTGTTAATTTTGCTGGATCACTAGTAATCTAATACTATTAAAGTTCTTCTTCCATCTGGTTCATAATTTCATTCTCTAGCTATGGGCAGTTTGTGCAGATGAGAAGGCAGGGAATGGAGTGTGGTCGAGAAGAGGGGAACCGGGGAAGTAAATCTCGATGCATTTAATTCTCTGTCATCACGTGGCTTGTTTGGACTGCGACACCACGTTGTAATTTTTGAGGCGTCCTTCACTTGTGTTACGCGAAAGGCGTGTAATTTTTATTTGCCAAAATCACTATTCACATGCATGCACATGTTGGAAGGTGGTGTAGGCAGAATAGCGGGATATGCGTATGCATAGATTGAGTTTGAGTATCTGTTATCTGTTTTGTGCAATTTAATAAGGTGTTATTAAGTAGTAATGTAATTTATGATATTATTAATAATGTGTGTGTAGCTTTGAAAAGTTTGTACACAGGAGTTGGTTATGTAGTGAAATTGAACATGGTTGGAAGAGAAGTGGTCCAGGGTGGGGGTTTGGAATTGAGGTAGATGTTGTAGTTATAGAGCGTGGTGTGATGGCATTTATTCGAAAGTTGTAGTGTGCACCTAATTGGCAGTGCTAGTAATTGTTTAACGCATTTATATCTGGAGTATTCCATTTGCATAGCTGTGTACAAAGTCACCAAGGAGTGCATCAAGCAGTCTCATGTCTCTGAATGCGATGTGTAAGAATTAATTATATTTCATTCATCAGAAATGGACACCGAGCCCAAGTTTATAGGACAAAGGAGTTTTTGACTCTGTTATAGGTACATAATCTAAATAAATAAACGCCACGTATACCCACTCTATCTGTTTTTAAAGAGAAAAAGAATCCAATAAATGTATTATAAATTGTGAAATTTTGTTGTGTTATTACACATAGATACTCACGACCGTTGCTGATACCTAAAATACAGTGTTCCTTTTCTTCATCCTTTGTGTTTCAATATTCCTTCTTGTTTTGTTTTTTCATGATTGTGTTTGATTAGTCATGCTGTTCTTAAGTGGACGATTGACTCATGTTTCGACATGACATGCGTGTTTCTCTCTTTCATACTATTTTGTCGATTCTATTTATGCAAATTGCTTCAAAAACATTTTATGAAATTATTGAAAAATATTCCTAAATAACCAGGAGTGTCTATCTAATCTTTTTGGTGGATAAATATAACACGATAGACATGATCATAACAACTCTCATATCCTTCTGTAGTTTGTTTTATTACGTTACAGAGAATCGTATTTCATTTTAACTAATCCTCAAAATATTTCATTACAGATAAAACTTCATATACACCGTATATATTTCTGACGCCTTCTCTCAGGTCTCATCTTAGCATCTTGTGGTAGAATAGTCATTAATTATATATAAAATTTATAGCGAGGGGCTATCATTAATTTTTCATTAAAAAATTTAGATTATGAAGTAGAACATTGAAACAAACTTACCGGGTGGACGAGTTCCAAAACATTGTAACAATTATGTTGGTAATTGATTGAATTCTCATCAATTTTGAAAATGTAATTTAAACGTAAAACAGTGTGTAAACCCAATTTTCTGGCTTTCGACTTAAATCCGGACAGATAAAATAAGAGATAAAATTGGTTTTGTGTTGGTTTAACATTTTAAATAAATATATTCTTCAAGAAAATCTGTATTAGCTTTTCTTTTTCAAATTTAAGAAATTTTTAAATTATTGTTAGTATCAAGCAAATATTAAAAAAATGGTATAAATACTGGTTTTAACACTTGAATTTTATAATATAATTAAAAGAGATTATTTATATATGCATAAATAATATTATTTTAACTTCTTATACATTATTATTGACTTAAAATATGTTTAAATTTTAGAAAAACTTAAAAAAATATGTTTAAATTTATACGAAAAAGATATGCAATTTATTTAAAAAGCATATTTAATATTTTCAAATTTTAAAAGCACGCAAAATATATTCTCTTTTAATTTCGTACTTGTAAGTAATATCTAAACTTGTCTTAGTTTTGAAGGCCAATATGTGGAGGTTCTACAACGATTAAAGATAACTTCAAATCAAACTATAAGAGGGTATAAACCTTATCTTAAAAGTAGGTTGAGTTCAACTTAAAATTCACTTTCTAATATATTATTGGAGTTTATCTTAACGAGATTTGTTGGACCTATTATATCACTCATTATTGGGTTATTGTCAATCCACCCACATATATTTAGTATGATGCTTAAAATATCTAATTCTCGATAAGTGCGTTGGAGATCTTATATTCATTAGAGAGAAGACCAAATTATAAATATGTAAAAACCTCATCTTAGAAATCAGTTTTGTAAACTTAAATTAGATTTAAAGTTTACTTCCTAATAATATGGGTAGTGACTTTTTTAAAATAAAAATAAAGACAAGGTGGATATGTATATATCTGTCTCGTTCCCACCCATAGTTTATTCTTAATAAACTTATTTTTATTATTTCTTTTAGTCTTTTGTTTCCTTTCATCTTAAAAAACTTTTTTTGCTAATATCCATCAAATTTACTAAGATCCCTAAAATATTTTCCCTCTCGTCACAATCTTAATTACACTTTTTATCATGTTTTCTTTATTGTACTCCTTATTTTATTTTTGTAAGAAATTATCTAATTAATATTTGAAAGATACCGATACAAGTACAAATATAATAAAAATAAAACACTAATTTCATACTCAATAAAGATGGAGATGGGTATATTTTTTACTCATAATAATGTCGGATTTGTCATCCCTAATTGTAGGTTTAGTAAGTTTATTATAGTAGACCATTTTTATCTAAGCATTTGATAGTTTTGTTTCATCCATTAAATAATAAGCTATCATATTTCTTTATTATTAACCATCAAATATATAACTTAATTATATAAAAAAAATTGAAATACTAAAATGGATGAAAAAATAAGTATATAAAATATTTCAATACTATTAATACAAAGTATCATGAAATGTAACATCTAAGTTGGTGCATTTATAAATATATCAAAATACTTTATCCAGTGAAATACATATAAGAATATCAAAGTCACAAATAAAATCCATTTACAAAAATTTTGTAAAGTTGACTTTGGTCACTTGTTTTATTATTGACTAGAATCAAACAAATTATGATCCATAATTATATTTATTAACTAACTAGAGTAAAACATTTCTAACATTTTTTAATTAAAATAAATTATTAAATACTACAAGAGATTAATCAAGTTAAGTTGAATTATGTATCTTTTTTCTCCAAGTTTTGATGACACAGACAAAAGCTCATTAGAGACTGTCTCTAACTCTAACCTAACTTGGAGATCTAGTATGAGGCCGAAGGTTAAAAGAAATATTCATTCTCTATGTATGGTAACGAAAATTGCTCTCTCTCTCCACTAAAGTTAGCAACTTGGAATATCTTCAACTTTGGAGACCAAAATTAAATATTTTTAATCTTCTTTGTGCTAACAACGGAGGTATGGGGAATCTCTATTTTTCTCATAAACCCTCTCCCTCTCTCATGTCCCATCTCCTCCATTTTGTGATGGATTTTTATTTTGCTCGTATTTTTGATTAATAATGTTGTTCTTAGGACTTTTTTGTTGTAGCTTTGATCATGTTATCAAAACAAAGGAAAGATGCTTGTGATTTTTGGCTTATTATCTATTTTGGTACCTAGGCAACTACACTTTAGAAGATGTTATGTTGTTTGTCTACTTTTAAGGTTTTACTCTAGTGTTTGGTTTGTTTCTACAGCACTTCAATATATAAAAATCTAATGGAATTTAGGATATGATCATAACTAATTCTTAGAAGGATTACTACAAGAAATCAACACTTGGATCTCACGCTGGAAACACATGGATATAAAAGAATATTAAGAACCTTTAAAAACTAATAAGACTATTAAAACGAGTGTATAATAATTATTTTGACTTCATTGTATTATGGTTCAAGTTTCTGTTTTTCTATTTTTGGAAGTTTATATTTGTCCTTAAACTTTCGTTGTGTTGTGATTAAATAGAAACTAGAATCAATAAAAAGTATTTCCTTTTTTAAGTTAAGTATGTATTATTTTTTTTATGGTTAGGGTCGTTGTTCCCAATTTATCTTCTAAATTTAATGCACGTAGTTTTAAATTGTGAACCTAATTTTTTTGATACCATATTTGAAAATGTATTTTTCCTTTAAATATATTTGATAATGTATGAAATTGTTTGAATTATTTGTGAGAATATTTTGACGCGTTTCATAAAAAAAGATAATGAATATTGTATGTTAGAAACTTGAAAAGATAACTTGAACCGCAAACTTTGATTGAGAACAGTACGATACTCGAGAGATATCCACTAAATATTGGATTGAGAAAATCAAAGGTAGAAGAAATCATATAGCGTTGGTGACGATGATAAATATGGAATATCACCGTGTTTTCTTAAGACATTCTAATTCATGTATGAGATAAGGTTTAGCACTTCTGATTATCACCCAAGAATTAAAAGTTTACACTGGATCAATTCTTCAAAATGAAAAGCCGAAACATTGAAAGTCTAAATTGTAGCGATAGTTACTGTTAATAACTATTATAATAATAATTTTTTAATTTATAATGATAATATTATATTATTTTTGTAGAAAAGGTGCTATTATCTTTGATATTAAGTCTGTGTTTGCTTCTGAATGTTTACTGTTCATACAGATAAAAAAACGTGGATGAAGATAGTTTGTTCCCATTGATCTGAAAGAATATATGACGACAGTTATAACATGGCAGTTTTATGTCTTTAACCTTACTTTATTTCACTCTTCATAATCAATTTTTCTTGTTTGTTATAGGTCTTCATAATCTATTATCCCCTTATTTATAGGTTTACGAAAATCACTTGCTCCCTTGTATTAGTTAGCTGTAATTGGAAACGGTGTCTTGAGTTCATTTGTGTCAATATACTCTGGATGCATGTTATTTTCATTTTGGAAACGAATTAAAGAAAAGTGTACTATATGAAATAAATTTAGATTATGTTTAGAAATAAATTATGTTCATTAATTAAGTATAGGTTTATATTGATATGAAATAATATATGCATGCATTAAACAATATAAAATTTTATATTTATTAATAAAATATTTTAGTAACTCTAAATTAATTATACCCACAAGAATAAAATTATAATTTTACGATTTTAATAATTAAAATATCTTTTTATTAATCACATCTATTAAACTACTTATAATTTTATTTTATTTTTCTTCACTTTCTATTATCTTTCTCAATTCTGAAATATAGTGGGCATTGTATTAATAAGAAGAAGAAAAGAATCTAAAAAGAGAAAGAAGGAAGGTGAAAGATAGTAGTGAATTTGGGGAAGATAAGAAGAGTAGAATGATATCATGATGGGGACGCGAGCCGCTGATGGCAAAGTACAGAAGCGGAAGGAGACAGAGGAAAGTTGAGTGAGTCACTGAGAAACACAACACACTGCTAATGTCATTGCCCTCGCAGATTGCAGATTGCAGAACGCAGAACGCAGAACGCAGAACGCAGAACGCAGAACGCAGAACGCAGAACGCAGAATGCAGACGGATATTTAAATAATACCTGAGATGGACCACCACCTGAGATGTCACTGCCTTCCAATTTCCTTGCCTTTTACATTCTTACCCACCCACCCTTCTTCTCCTAAACAAAATTCACTTCGAATTTTAGTAGCAAGTCTCTTAAAATTTAATATGCTTAATATTAAAAGTATTGTTAAAATATTCAGCAGCTTAAGGTCAGGTTTTGGAGAAGCATGCACAGTGCTCCAGTTGGATATTGAAGTTTATCCAGTCTTGAGAATGAGGACAGAAAACATGACACCTTTCTTCCTTGCATCTCTCATTAAAATTAGACTATATTTCGTTTGCATTGTAACTTGAATATCAGCGTTTTCATCATATGTTTTCATAAAATCCAGACCAAACGTAAGAATCAAGCGATTCGTCATCTCAACCGACTCATTACACTAATTCTTATGCCATGGAATGAGCTCCTATTGGAAAAGAAAATTATTTAAGGGCCCATGGGTCCACTATTATTTTGTGTTTTCTGAAATTTGGGCTCTGCTTGCTTTTTGTAACTTCTTTTCTTGCCAATCATACTATCTTTCTTTCTTTTTTTAACTTCCCTATATATTGCTTTCTTTTTTAACTGTCCCAAGAGCAATCAGTTGTTGTTGTTGTTTTCTTTTTCAAAATTTTAGTTTTAAAGAATTTTAATTTCAAAAACAATTTAAATCACTTTTAGAATTATTTTTTTAATAATTTACAAACAAATTTCGGTATTAAACGAAGATAATTTTGGAATGATGATTTAAAAAATAAAAAATGGCACAGCTAACGAAAAACTGCAAAATTAAAAAGTTAGAGATTCTTGAGAATGTAGGTCCAATCGTTGAAGAGACCATAGTTGTTTGTCTCAAGGAATGGATTTTGTACAAAATGACGTTTGCGTGTAAGCTTTGATTCAACCATCATTGCTTTCAATTACTGCTAACAAATTGACAAGTGTAACCAACTAATGTAATTCCACTTTATTTATATAACATTAAATTTAAGGACTATTTTCTGATATTAATGAGTACACGATAAGTTTCTTACATGAATGTATTATACGAGGTAGTGAAACTTTATAAAGACAAGTGTCAGTAATTTACCTTTTCAATTTATCAATGCAACATAATTTATTTTATCTCTTGCGTTCAAGAAATAGGATGTAAAACTAATAAAGTACAGCGAATTTTAATAAATTTTTATTAATAGCAAAAAAACATGTTCCAAATATTATGCTAAAAATATATTATTAACAATTTTTAGTAATAGAATAAATATTTTATATCCTGAAGAATTTTTCTAAATTAGAATAGAAAAAGAAACTGAATAGATAGGCAGAAAGTAAATATAGCACTACTTCACAGAAAATACTATAAAAACAAACCATATTATAGTCTTCATTGTTTATAGTCCATAGGACATAATTTAACTTGAACTACATATAACATACTTGAACAAAACTCTTCTTTTTTCATATTTAGTAACAACAAGAACATAAGGTTACCCTACCAAGCCAAATCCTAGGTGAAATTTGGGCATATTATGGTATCCCCTATCAAGCGCCTCCTTTCTAAACTCTACCGTGCTGATTTGAACTTGTGCTTAAGCAACATCCGTCGGAGCTCCACCGGATCAATTTCAGGGGTGTGGTTCATGGGCCTATAGTCACCTGTTACTGGGTCTGGGGCCCAGTCAGAATAGGCTTTTGCACCATCTCTTGTTACAGGCTTTTCTTCTGCACCTCCCACAATTCCACTCCTACGCCCAATATTATTGCCCAAGCCAACTCTTAACGACACATCAGACGCAACTGCATAACCTCGCCTACGATTGTAGCATAATAATATACAGGTCACAAACAAAGGTCATATTGCCAACTCAAGTACAACAAATAATGATAATAACGTAGTGAACATCCTAGGATGAATATTTATTAGGGTTAAAGTATTCTTAAAAAAATGGAACTAACCGATGAACAGGAATTGGTGAGATAGATTCAGCTACAAGGACACCGAGACGTTTGGCTTGCGAGAGAGAACGAGACATCTTATTGATTAGTTTGCTGCTGCGAAAATTCTAATGTTTTTGGAACAAATGAAGCTTTCGCAGCAGCCACCACCTGTTTTCTTTGAGTCTTCTTCTCACTCTGTCTCTGTGTTTAGGGTTTGTGTGGCCATTTATAGGGACATACAAGACAGATTTTAGTGATGGTAAGTATTGGGGAGGTGTCATTGGATGGGGGAAAGAGCCAACTGTCACCATTTAGTAGGAACACTTAATCCAAGGTCGTTAAAGTCGTGACACGTCTTGCTGGCTGCATGCAATCATCAAATATAAATCATTTAAAAATTATTCACTTTTAATCTAATTTTAAACAAAATATATTTGGAGTGATTTTTAATTCATTATCAGTTTTATTTTTTTTATTAGTAGTTCTTCTAGCAAGAGATGTGATATTCCTCTGATTAGCACGAAGTAAGTTCTATATTGTATTATAGTTTATCGGTTTTATTTATAATTAAATATTTTTTTGGATTTTTAATTTTTTTCCAACACTAAGAAGTGCGGTTTATTAAGATGAATTTTCTTTTTTGGATGAAATATCATATGGGATGCAAGTATAAAATCAACTGGAGTAGTGTATGTGAGAAAACTACACAATAAAATTATATACAATATCTTATTATTGAACTGAATATTTAAACAATATATTAAATTCAAGATTTATGAATTAAAAAAGACACGAATAGAACAGATCATACTAAGAATAACTACGAAGATATTCACATGTAAAAATTAGTTATGTTAACAAAGTTACAGATAATTTACACCAATGTTATGGTGATAAAAATAATTAAATCGATTAAAAGGATTGATTTATATTTTTTTATACTATCAGACAGGTTAATTTCTAAATAATAAAAAATAAAATCTTGATAACCAAGTTATGTGAGTATTTTATTCATTCTTGCCAACATACCCGCATCGGACACCAGGTGGGCTTATCATATTTTGCATTACTTCTCAAATTCAACATAACCATGATATGGATCATAATTATTTAAAATAAACTCATGCCACCTTCACCAATTTCAAATGTTGCTTATCTAACTTGTTTCGGTAGACGTGTAAAATCCAAACTAATCTACTCCTATGTATTATTTTAAAGTGAGGATATATATCTTGAGCTATTAAGTTTATTGATAAATTCAAATTATAATACACATTGACGATTGTGGCTAAAGCGATCCCCAATCCCTATTCAATTTACCATATAAATATAAACCATATATGCGTAATTTAAAAAAAAATGCAACAAGTGTAACGATTTTAATTAAGGAAACGCAAATGCTTAAAATAAAATAAAGGAAAACTTTGCTTTTTGACAACCACAGCTTGCATATAACCATATGTCAACTACTAACGTGGTTTAATTGTACACATGGATAAAGAGGATAAAAAGAGACTTTTCTTTTCAAAATAACATTTAGGGTATTTTGTTGTGAAATGACATAATTAGATTTTAAGTATCTAAATTTAAGATTTGAAACGTTGGAGAAGACCAGTGTACCCATTTGTATAAGGAAGATTTCTTGTGAGAGTGGTTGTGGTGGTGAGTGACGTGGGAGACCATCGACCGTGGAGAGCGACGGTGGTGAGAGAATCAACGACAGCAACAACAACTTCGGGACAGCAACGGATACGATTGCAGCGACGGCGTCAGCATTGGTGAGAGATATTCAAACTCACTCCTTCTCAACCCTTGATGGAATATGTTGGACATCGTTTTAGATAAAACCCTAAACATGTAAACCCTAAAAAAATATTTTTTTATACATCATTTATCTTGATCATATGAGTGCCACATAAGGTTGTAAAGTGGGTGTGTGTCACCTCTAATTGTCAAAGTATAATTACTCTAAAATAAATTAACTACCTGATAGGTATTACTTTTAGCCATAATTAATTCAACAGCAATTTGATTGTTTCAAATTTTGCTAAGAGTAAAATAAATAAATATTGTAGATTTTTAAAATTTTCTTTTAGTTTGTGTTTCTGAATTTTTAGCTAGTTGCGAAAGTAATAAGTAAAATGCATTCTTAACGATTAGAGAAAAATACCATAAATGTCTAATTGGGACAATAAAAACTATACATTTTCATTTAAAATACAAAAGTAAATATAATAATTTTAGGGGCAAAAATACCAAGCTTGTATAAATGTTATCCATGGTTTTGAAGATAAGTTTGATAACATTATGTACCGACCCGCACTAATAATTGTTAGACCATTTTGTATTTGTGGATATGCAAGCCTCAGAAAAAGTAAATGAGAAGACCAGTTTACACGAAAAAGAAAGAAAGAACATCTTCTGCATTATGACTCTGAAACACATACAAATACAACAACAAAAAAATGTCCCTTCTTCCCTTGGCAGGGGTGGTGTTTATTTTGCTGCCAGAGGTATACATAAATCTCATTCATTCAACAGATACATATCTAATGTAAATCGAAATAAGCTACAGAAGCCAAATTTTGTTACATGTATATATGTTTATTGTTTTAATTACCTTTTCTACGTGATGATATATATATAAATTTAAAATTAGTCTATGCTACAGATTTGCCCCCAGGGAGTTTTGAGTCAGCGAACAATCTTTGCCGGAAATCAGATACCATTAGAGGAAGTCCCTCTCGGAGGGACACAGAGGGCTGCCACCCAAGAAGCTCTTTGGCTTTGGAGATGTCTGGCTTCCTCTTATGTGGGTCATCTTCTGTATTTGGTCTAAACTCTATCTTTGCATTTGGGTCTATGGTCTCTTGTACCACCTGCACCAACCAAACACCAACATCTCAATTATCATCTATATATCGTTATGCACAAATATGTAGTTATCAACACACAAAATATAATACCTGAGCCAGTTCCAGCATGGTGAATTCACCAGGGTTCCCCAGATTGAATGGACCAACGTGATCACCTTCCATCAGCCGCATTAAACCTTCTACCTGCCATACATTGTACAGCTGCATGTTAGTGTTCTTTGTTGATGGTCAGAAAAGATGGATATATATGCCATGAAAAAGATTTACCAAGTCTGATACATATTGAAAGCTTCTTGTCTGCTTTCCGTCGCCATAAACGGTCAATGGCTCCTTCCTCAATGCCTGTTTCAGATTCAGAGTTGTTAATTAGCGTCATAAGTTAAACGTAAGAAAACAGTCAATAGAAATAAATAATAAATAATCTCCCAAAAGGGAAAAGCAAATACCTGAGCAACAAAGTTACTAACTACACGCCCATCATCGATGCACATTCTGGGTCCATAAGTGTTGAAGATTCGAGCAATCCTCACCTACACGTAACACCACAACTACGTTCAAGCTCTTTATTTCAGCGAATACCTAGCATGCACGAAAAACGAAAATGCGAGATTACGAAGAACCAACCTCGATACCTGCGCCTCTGTGATAGTCCATTGCCAAAGTCTCTGCCGTGCGCTTTCCCTCGTCGTAACAGCTCCTCACACCTACCCCAGTACCATGCAGCGCAATTAAAGAAGGTGCAAGATTTGAAAGAATAATTAATTATAACACTAATACTAATTATTGAGATTAATTACCGATGGGATTAACGTTGCCCCAGTAGCTCTCAGCCTGAGGATGCTGAAGAGGATCACCGTAGACCTCACTGGTGCTGGTAAGCAAGAAGCGTGCACCCACTCTCTTTGCCAAACCCAACATGTTCAGCGTTCCCACCACGTTGGTCTTGATGGTCTTGACGGGGTTGAACTTGTAATGAACGGGGGAAGCGGGGCAAGCCAAGTGGTAGATCTGGTCAACCTCCAGGAGGATGGGTTCAACGACGTCGTGCCGAATCAGTTCGAAGTTGGGGTTCCCCATGTGATGCAGCACGTTCTCTTTTCTTCCAGTGAAGAAGTTATCCACCACGATCACGCTGTCGCCTCGTTCCAAGAGACGGTCCACCAGGTGGCTTCCAACGAAACCGGCTCCGCCGGTCACCACGATCCGCTTCTGCTTCTTCCCCTTAACTCCCCCAGGCACCCTTCCCTTCTTGTCGTTGTGCTCTTCCAACAGCACGCGCCGAGTTGGCAGAGCCAACTCGGTCTCCAGGAGCGACTCCTGAGGAGCTGCTACGGTGGACGGAGAAGGGAGAACATGGAAGAAGACGGCGGCGATTGCCACGCCCACGAGGAGGAACGGGACACGCTCGCGCAACATGTAACGGATTCGGCTGGTGGATTTTGGTCGGGAATTGGACGCCGGCGGTGAATCTGAGTTGCTGTGGCTGAATTCTGGTGTGTGTGTTCTGTGAATCAGCTCGGAACTCATTTTTTTTTTGTTTATTTTGTTCTCTGAATCTGTGATTTGAATGTATATAGTTCGATGCAGATGAAAGTGGATTGTGAAGCATGAAATATGGCTTTATAATCGCTCCAACGTGCAACTTCTCTTCCTTGATTTACAAATTTGAGGTTTCCAACTTTCGGTTTTCCTTCTTTTTTGCTTTCCTTTTTTAAAAAACAGCATGGCGAGAACACTGCTACTTCCCATCATAATTTTTCTTCTATTTAAGATATATTAACCAAATTAATACATAGGATATTGGTTATAGTTTATTTCCAAGTACTCTCAGATCATTTCATAGATATTTTTATTCTTGTATACTTTATTTCGTAGAAAAAAAGAAAAGTGGAATTCACGGAAATGAAAGTTAATGAAAATAAGTAAAACTAGGAATGACGCTTTCATGAAAGAACATAAATGAAAATACAAGTAAAGTCATTCACTCTATTTTTCTTAGTTTTCGTTCCTTTATTTTTTATTTTTTATTTCTTATCCAACAATAATTTTATTAGTTTTGATTCCACATTTATCTCAGTCAAAAGCGCGGGATTAACGATTACAAAAACAATAAATTTCATTGAAAAAACATTTATAACGTTTAAATTAATATTTTAAACCAAATTTTGAATTAAGAGTCGATTATGTCTGAGAAAGAATTCACTACCGTGCTATGGTGTATATTAAAGGGTTATTTTTAATTAAGTAAATTATTAATAAGTTCTGGATAACTTTTACGATCCAAAGTAATGGACAATTAGTTACAATAACGATGAGGTTTTTTTTTTGGTAAATTAGTTATACGCGTGTGTGTGTCTATACATATATAATTTTGAAATTATTAAATTTTAATTCAAGGGAAAATTAAGGATAAAAGTGATCATCCTTTGTAGAACAATCCCAAAAAAAAAAGCTATTGAACATTTTAATTCAAGTTTTTTTAGGAGAGAATTGAATACAAGTTACAGAATTTATAATAACTTAGTAATTATTAAATTATAATCTATGGAAAATTAAGGACCACTTCAAGCTTTATGTGCATTATAAAAATTAACTAGGGTCGGTGTTTTAAACCAAGTCCATACAATCAATTTTTTTAAAATGTACCTTATTAATTGGTGGATTCTTCCTTCTATGAGAGGATCAATAGATTTGAGATCGATGAATATGAAAAGTATTAATTTGCTTTGATTTTCTCGTAGTAGCATTGTAGAAACTAATATTTATGTGTGTCTAATCATCAAAAAATATTACCATGTTTTTGAATTAACAGAAAAAAAAAAACTTCAGTATATGTAAAATAGGATTGGGGTAAGATTATGAATTGGACAAATGTACAAAAGAAATCAAAGAAGAGTTTCCACTCGGAGATAATTAATTCATAAACAAGCATCTTTGCATTAGGATAAGTGGACCTTGACAACGTAGTTTCTATAATGTAATTAACGCTAAAAACATAATTTTCAAATAAATATTTATAAACAGGAATTTATGTAAAAAAATAGACACAGTACACTGAAGTGTCTATATATAACACCAACAATAAAAGCTAATGAAAAATGTGTATTAGTGTCTCTTCTAACGGGTTTCATTTATCAACAGATTATAAGATCCTTTTTATATTCACTTATATAATTTGTCTATATTTAAGTATTTGTATTTGTTTTCGCCATTTTTATCCTAAACTTAACTTTAAGTTCCAAATGATTTGTTTGGTAAAGATGTACATGTTTTACTTTTGTGAATTTAATTCAAAAAATTAAGTTTTTTTTAAATAAACAAAAATTATTCTTTGCATAACATTTATCTGTTATGTTTTCATTCATATAAATTTCAAGTCTTATGACTGTTAGTTTAAAAATAATAATTCACAATTATTATTTTTTTTAAATTTTAATAATATTTTTACGCAAAAAAAAAAAAGTTTTGTGTGAGATTTCTATATAAGATGTATAGGAGCAGAGAGTACAGGGAAGGAAGTAGTTTGCTAAATGTGAGACTTCTTAAATAAGGTTAAAAGAGCTTTTATGTCCTACGTATACCCTTGCTTTTGTATTTCTTCCAAGTTAATTTTGCTTTAAATATTAAAAATATGAATTATACTTTTTTTCTTAACTTTCCAAACATAAAAAAGGTTATTTTGATAAGTATAGCTCGATGTATGTTCTTTTTTTTTTTTTTCCGTGATGTCCAACATAGAAAAAGGAAATAATAACTCGTGAACTCCTTTTCCCCTAAGAAATCTATATATAATTCTTTTATTAGAATTAATAAATTGTTATATTTCTTGTTTTTGGAAACAATTTAAAAGGAGTGGGCAAAATAAGAAATATAAAGATATGGATTACAATTATTTTACTATTGGAATTGAAATTGTTTTTATAAAATATAGAATGCAGACAGGTATTCTATTATCTATATTAAAAATAATTATTTAATTAAAATAACAATCCTAGACAATTATTTTAGGCATTACTCTTTCTATAAAAGTCATCTTTCTCCCTTGTTGAGTGGCTGAATTTATAAGGGTCGAGAGTCCTTTAACTCTCTTGTGATATTTACTCTTTTCGAAATATTTTCTTTAACAATAAAGTTGGTATCAATATTGTTTATTCATCAACGAGAATACTCTTGTTTCATATATAAAGTAGGATGAAGATAAATTAGTCTGTGACCGGTGAATTATAAACTGTAATAATTCTATATGGAGATTAAATTTAATTAAAATATACTATTTTGATCTTATAAGATCCCCGCGAGTACTTTTATTCATGAATGATGTTTACCACACTCACGCCCTCTACTTCACTACTACTATCTGTTTATTTTTTTCTCCATTTCTCTACTTGGATATGCTCTTGTTTAGCATGACTTCTGCCTTACATGTCTAGAAAAAAAGAAAACAGACTTTTTTTTATAAGAATATTCAGAAAAAAAATTAGAATTAACTTCTGTTTAAATTTATATGAAAATTTAATTTTACTTACTTTTTTCCTTAAAGGTTTATTAAAAAAAATCTTAACATATATTATATATTTTTAATAACGGAATAATTTTCTTAGAAATTGATATATAGTTTAAATAATTTAGTATATAATGCAAAAGTAAACAATATTTTGTACTTCCGACTTCAATTTTTTTTATCTCTGTAGTTTTGTGAATATTTAAATTTTAGTCCTAATAAAGTTTGAATTTGAAATTAATCGGTTTTGTTTAGTTGATACAGTGAATTTGAAGAAATTTAAATAGATTATATGTGGATGGTAAGGTTGTTTGGCTTAATGGATATATGATAAAATTTGAAGAGATTTGAGATAAATGTTTGTGAAAATTTGGGAATGATTTCATAAATGTTATAGATTTTTATTATTATTTTAATTGATATATTTGTAAAATTAATAATTGACTTTTGTAGAATAACTGACTCATCTGTATATCACATGACACAATATGTCCACTTACAATGAGTGTTTCGAATTTTCAATTATAATCTCTTCAAATGATCTAAGTATCTTATCTCACAAATCTTATCAATCCATCCTTACAAATTAGTTCAATTAAATAGAATTGACCCTTGAACATCAATGATATACAATAGAACTATACAAATTAATTCAACCTATAACATGATGAGTTTTATAAGATTATAAATAACATGTTAATAGAAAATGTCAAACATATGTATTTGAATAAGATGTAGGAAGGATTGTTTTAAAACCTTATTATTAATAATATATTATATAAATGTGAAATTAACACTATAATCAGTTATACATATGTAGGATTGTGTTTTAGAAATTAGATATCTTATTAACAATAGAGTAAAATTATGCATCTTCAATAAAAGTGAATTAAAGCGTATTTGAAAACTAAAAGTCCTTGTAATTTTTGTTCAATAAAATATTATTTTATTTTGTTTTACACTTGTACAGTTGCTCTGACAAAGTCCTTCGATTAGCACTGTGGCCTAACCCGATAGGCAAAGGTACCCTCGGCCCAACTTCTAAAACGGGCAAGTCAATACCAAGTCACAACGCACTCAAACATCAAACTCCCACCCCCTACTATAACACTGCTTTACACTATATTTCGATGTGAAAGCGAAAAAGAGAGCAAACAAAGTTCAATCACTGTTCATATTTAGATATGTGAGTTTCAATGAAAATGATGGGGAGAGGGACAAGGGTGCCTCCTGCTGAAATAAGGGAAAAAAAGTTATTATGGCGGGTATAAGTGTTTTTTAGAGTTTACTTTTAAAGTTTAAAATAAAGCCTTCTAAGTATAATTTTAATACAATTTAATTTTCATTAAACTCATGTTTTCATTCACCACTTCTTTCTAAATATTAAAAAAAATAAAACTTAAGTTGTATTATTAAACGTGAGTTATATATTAACTCAAAATAAAAAATCATATTTTGTAACATGATTTCAACCTAAGTTGAAAAAAAAAAAGAATAAAACTGTTTAAAGCACAACTTATAACTTACTTATTTATGTCAATTTCTAAAATAACAATGATATGTTGATGTGTCAACAAATTCCTACAAACTCTTTTTTTTTTTTTTTTTTACATTTATAAAAAATTATTTTTATAATAACTATATACCTTTAAAATTATATTGTCAAGTAGTTATTTGAATCCCTTCTAAAACTTAATATTAATATAACTCAAACTTATTAATCACTTGGTTATTATTTAAATTAAAAAAAAAACTCAAACTTCTAATTGAATAGCAAATGCCATTTCAGTTGTAATATTAATAAAATAATTTTAGAAAATTTGTATGAACAAATAATTAATCTATAAATTATTATATAAGTTAAATTTAAATTTAATAATCTTTTAACAAGTCAACCAAAAACATTTAAGGTTATATATTAATATGATATGATCTCTTCTGTTATATATGTGACGAATAGATATTTTATGTGTTACTTAATCTACACGTTGTTAGTAATTAAAGAGGTTTGGTTAGAATTAAGTGAAGATTGACATACTTGCCATGTGAATGAGATCATTTGTGGAGGTGTTTCAAAATTTGTGTGTTTTTTTTTAATTTTTAATTTTTATTATATTGTATCAAACTATAAAGAGTAACACATGCAACGTCATTCTCTTGAATCTCATCAATAATCATTTTTCATTAGTCATACTTAACAACTTCCTCAACAATTAACTAATCACTAATCATATATAAATTAAATTTCTTTAATGATGGAAAGAAAGCATTACTTGACACGTAAAATATTTAGATAAATGCATATTAACTCAACTATAAATTAAACTCAGTTAAATAAAGGATTGAAATTTGAGTCATATATACTGAAGAAAATAAATCCAAGCTAAGATTGGATTCTTTATTTCCTGTATTGATTCAAACCACACTTACATTGTATTTATTTCCATTTATGTATTAGTTGTGAATAAAGGAAAACACAAATCAATTTTGTTTGGATAGAATATTTGAGGTGATTTGGGACGATGAGAAGGAATGGAAGGCTGCCACAGATGAAGAAAAGTGAGTTGATAAAGAATACAATTACAGATTTATCCTCAAAATGAATATTAATTCTCAAAAGATTGATGCCAAAATAATGATACAAGCACTATTTGATAGTGAAATTAGGGGAGAAACCAATAAATAAATACTTTAGTAATAATAGTTTACGCCTAAAGCCATAATAGATTATGTAATAGAAAAGACATAATGAATTATGTTATGGAACATAATTGATTATGGCTACACTGAACTATTTATTCCCATCAAAATTCACTTTAATATAATGTCAGCATTATTTTCCCTTATGCAAAGACATTTCTGCCATTCTTTTCACACATTTCAATATGAATTGAATGTGACCAAACATAAACAGTAAAAGTTGCATGCAAAATCAGTGAACACCTCTTCCAATCAGATTGCAAAAGGTGTTCCTGAATTAAATTTGATTTTACTGTTACATTAAATCCATTCAAATTTCAAAATTTCATTTCTAAATCAAATTCATTAGTTACAAATATTTTCTTTTTTCAGTTTTAAAATAATCATATTTGTATCAATAACTAAATTTCAACCTCACCTGCAATTTAATATTTTTTTTTATATATAATACAACTTTTACATATTTTAGCCACATCAAATCTGATCTAGTAAAAACATTCATGTTTCACTTTTCCTAAGATCAATCTCACTCTTCCTAAAATCAAATAATTTAAGTTTTCATTTTTTTTTTCTTTTACTTCCCATACTCACCCCTATACAAAGAAAGTGTTATTTTAAAGAGGAGAAGACAAAAAGCATGCGAGCACACATTTATTGGTTCATTCACAGAAATACACAACAACCTTTGCTGCCACACTTAGTATTACCTACCACTTCTACAACTCCTTCACACAAAGGGGTTATTAGTCATTACCAACCCATTCTAGTTTCCGCGTTATGATACCGGAAAGACAACACGGCGGTGGTGGTGGAGGAGGTGCGCCCCACGGCATCCTCTTGGCGGTGGTAGTAGCAATCGTGGTGATAGTTCCCTTTCTGGTTGGGGATCAGGGAGAGGCCATAACCGAAGCAATCTCTGAGCTTCTAAGCCCGTTGGGCCTCCTCCTTCTCCCCATCATACTCCTTCTCACCATCCAGTTCCTCTCCTCCGACCGCGGCTCCTTTGTCTCCGCCCTCTTCTCCACCGGCGAGCCCGACACCATCCACCGGGTTAGTGGCTCCCCTGTCGGCGTCGCACTCCTCCTCGTCCTCATTCTTCTCCTCCTCTACAACCGCGTCTCCATCTTTGGCGGCGACGATTCCGATGACTGAAAATGAAATCAAATAGAGAAAGCACATTCCGGATCTGTCTCTCCCTCTTTTGCTTCTGCAAGTGCGACGGTTATGCTGTATATGTACGTACATGTATGTACCTATTCTTTTTCAATCCAATCTATGAGATTAATTGGGATTATGGAAGTTAATTCAAGTCATAGTTGCCAGATTATTGCCTCTTGTTTTTGCCTTTAAATTTCAGTTAATAGTATTTTTTTTGTTGTGATTTTGTTGTTGGAGGGTGGTATGTGTAGGGATCTGAATGAAAAATGTATTGGGAAGGTGAAAAGCTATAAAGTAAAAGGGGGAGTGATAGAGAGGGTTTGAATTTGAAAGATTGAAGTTTTTAAGGAGATATTCTAGTGTCGGTGCTTTTCTCTTGCTTTTCTGTGTCCTTATAAGACTGTATTTGAATACTAAAATTAAATTTTGAAAAAAAAAAATTATTCTTTTATATATCCATTTTACACTCTTTTTTATAATAAAATAATAATATTTTGAGTATAGGATGAATGTAGAAAAGAGAAAGTATTGTCAACATATAAATGCTCTTTGTAGTAAAAAAGTAAAATTAATATGAAGTTGAAATTAATAGGAAAGAAATGAATGTAATTAAAGGAAAGCAAAAAGTAGTTGAGGCAGTGTGGTGTGGTCCCTACCTGACGCATGTATCTCATCTTATTTCTAAATTTATATTTTAGGTATAACTTAGCTTGGGGACTGTTGTGTGGTCCACTTTTATATTTATATTATTGAGAAATTATGTTATATTTTATATATTTTGAATTAATTTAAATAAAATTATTTAAATTATTGAATTAATTTTTATAGAGATTATATTACTTTTTAATTAAAATAATATTTAAAATTAGCAAATTTTAATAAAAAAATATTTTTCAAAATCTTAACTCCATTCAATTAAATTTCTCAAAAATGAATTGAGTTTAACATAAAATATTTAGAAATTCAATTCAACTCGGCTTAATAATTTTTTTTAGTAGATTAAGTCATTTGTTTGTCTAAATTCTAATACGAATACTCTATTATCAATTATAGATTTCTCTATTTTTTTTTTTCATTCTGGATTCTTTTAAAGTTTATTTACTCATAAATTCATCTTATTCCCAATACTCTAATTACTCATTATATCTTTATACGTTAATTTTAAAAAAATGAGTTAGTATATCACTATGTCCTTGTTATGTTCTTCTAAACTGTTTTGTTATTGAATTGAAATTTCAAGCATTGATTTTATATTAAATTAGGATAATTTTGCATATTGAGTTGTAATGATGTTTAAAGATCGATTTATCCATTTTAATGGTTGAGGATAAAATTATATATTTATTTATTTATTTATTTAAGCACTGAATTGATAGTGTGCCGTATATTTAGACACCTAATTGATTAGTTATATTTTCTTTTTATGTTGGGTTAAGAAAAAAAAAAGTTGTACAAAAATAAAGTAGATGAAAAATAAAATAAATTAAGAGAACAAATATTAAAAATAAGTGAGAAATATAGTAATGAGTTTTATTATTTTTTAAAATTATCTCTGTTATTTTTCTCTCACCAGTAATTTACCTTAATTCATCATTTCTTATTCTCCCAACCTAAATTAAGTCAATAGTGTTCTTTTTAAGGTGTAGTCTTCATGGACTTAACTGGTCTTATAACTGTCTTATAATAGTTAAGAAGAAAATAACAGTTGCTAAGAGAATAAATATTTATTATATAAAAACTATCACGTTTGATTGTTTCAGTGATAAGACTTAATGAAAACTAATTTTTTAAGTTTAAGAACCACGTAAGGAGTTTCTGTTAGCTAGTTCTAATACATACATCAGTCAGGGCTGTTTAATCTTAATTGTTGATCATGGATTGAAATTTGAAAATGAAATAGTATTAAAGGACAAGAGATTTATGTTGTTGTTTATGGTAATTTTTCCCAATTTGATAAGGTGGTCAAAAGGAAAAAGGAACGTTGTTAAAGAGTTTGATGCAAAATTGAAAATGTATATTTAGAGACAGAAAATATATGAGTGACTCCAAAGATTGATAAATAAAAGGGAAAGAGAAAACATTTGGGGTTGTCTCACTCTCAAAGGCTGTTTCAATTGCCACTTAAGATCTCTTTAACGTTAGATCCTAGACATTGGAACGTGGACACACTTCTACTTCATCAGAGTCAGAATAAACGAGATAGATATAGAATAAAATAATATACGCAGTGAAAAAAAATCAGAGAAAAATAATACTATGGAAAGTGCAATAAGAAATTCTATATTCATTCCTATTTCTTTTACCAACTCTCCTATTTGTTTTAAAAATATTGAATTTTTAAGATAATAAGTATATTTATATTTCATTTAATAATATGTTTACAAAATTGTAATTTATTTAATTTTTACATTTTTATTTTAAATTTTGTCTATGAAAATCGAATATAGTTCCACTCGAACTAGTGAACAATTGGTGTAAAATATTGTCTCCAGTAGCTTGCAAATAGTTTTAGTAGTTTAATTTATTCTTGAGAAGAACAAAAAAAATATTACATTAAGAGGGTATTAAATTGCAAATCATAAGGTGTGAATAGTTATGATCATTAATATTTTGCAATTTGTTTGTGGTGTAGGTGATGTGAAGTATTATTAAGTTATAGAAGTGTGAATCTTGGTCATAGAAAGATCCATAAAAGACGCTGACAAGTGTCTCTTTCTCATCTAATCATGTGAATTATTAGGAAGAACATGGTTAGCACTGTTTATTGAATTTGACAGTAAGAAAGGGTTGAAGCATGCACAAATTTAACTGGTGATGGAAGAATAGGTATTAGGTTAAAACGCCTTTCTCGAAGGACTAATTGACATTCTATTAAAATATATGACATTGGAAGCAATTGATTTACAGTCTCGTGGATAATGTTGAGTAAACTGAGATATAATAACGTTGAATTTGAAAGAAAAGGTAAATTATTGAATAAGTTAAAACAATTCTAAGAGTTGTAAGCACCCATTTGAATGGCAATAAAATACTAAGTTTAGTGGTAAACAACCAATCATTTTGTACTTTTAATTTTTTAACTAAGGTGCTAAAATTACTTATCGTCGCAATTTCTTACATTTTAAATACATCAATCATAAATTAAATGTCTTGTTTTATTTATCTCTTATACTAGTTAAAAAGAATGTTTTTAAATTAAATAGGTTATTCAATTAAAAAAGACACATTTTCCTCCTTTAATTCTCCAAACTAATAATTTAAGATAAAAACATAAAACAAAAATGAAACAATTTATTTTTGTCACCGGTCATTAGTCATGAGGATAACATGATTGATTTTAGGGATATAAATAAATAAATAAATAAATAAATGATTTAGGTATATATTCTTACAACTCAAGTCCAACCTGAATTTTCTATAGTTTGTTTAAAAGATGATCTTTTATTAATACTCAGGATTACAGTTAAGGTTAATAGGCTAAAGAGTCTATCATTCAAAAAATCATTAGATTTAGAAAATCACAGGTTAACACATATATCACATTAAAAACAATTAAAAACACAAAAAGAAAAACATATTGCATTTTATATCAGACCAGTTCAGATAAAGGTAAGAACATAATACTTTAGTTGTTAGACCTTGATATACTATTATATAGTTTTTATAAAAATAATATTAACGAAAAACAACATAACCTATTAAGTTATACTCTCTCTATATCAGTCTTTTCAAAGTTTTGAGTCCGACTGAAAAATATTTAATTCATATACATTTATATTAAAATATTCTCCAATTTTTTAACTGTTTCTTTGTTTTTTTTAATGGAAGTGTATAGCTGGATATTTGGACTACTCGTATAACCTGACTTCCGTGTCCATGTGGATTTGTATTTTAAAATTAAAAATTGAATGCAGAATTTTAAAATTTGGTCTATATTATCGGTAGATTAAACAGTTTTACTCTGCAGATATCCGCGTCCAATATAAAAGGAAGCCGAGTAACATTATTGACATGTAACATTTAAGCATTCGAATAAAAATAAATAATATGTGAATAAACTTTTTGAATAAGTTTTTGTATTTCTAATAAATATCACACTCGTCTTTTTTTTAAATAATATGTAGTCTTTGATCTGTATAAAATATTGATTGTTAGGATTTGAAGTGGAAGGTACAAACCATTGTATTTAAAATTTAAATAATTTTTTTATTTATTTTTAATAATAAATTAAAATATTTATTTTGTTTGCATATTGTCTTGTAGATGAAATAGACCAACCATATCAAGTATGAAATCAAAAACATAATTGATGAATGAATGCAATATTTTTTTAATTATTTTATATTTTATTATGTAGTTTAATATTTAATACCCTTTGTATTTAAATCTAGTTTAATTTATGGAGTTTGTGAAGTATATTAAGATTATTTTTTAAGTTTATTTTTAATTATATATAAGGTATTGTTAAAAATACATTCTTCATCTTAAAAACTCGAATTCTATATGGTAATTCATAACATGCTACTGAAAGATTTAGACGTTTGAAAAGCAATTACTACATTTAGGCTTTTCATATGGCAGTAAAAGACTAAACGGTAGGATAAAATAAAATAAAATTTACAGTGGAATCCAATTTGAACAGGCATTAAGATGGACATAATATCACACAAGAGAGAAATATACATTTGAGGAAATTTAATTTGAAAAGCCAATAAAAGATCCATTTTTTTAATAAAATGAAAAAAAAACCTTTAAAACTATATTGGTAGGAAAGGTGAGAGGAACGAGTCTTAAAGGGGTCCTCTTTTTCTACTTAGTATCTCTTGTTCTTTTAGTCGATGTTGGAATCTTGCGAGGCGAGCTTGAAGACTGACGAGGCTAGCTGCTTTGCGAGAAAGCACAAAACTCAACTGAGTTACGTAGTTGTCAATTAGACTTCCTGGCTGGTCCACTTCTGCCAATAGTTTCATTTCCTAATCACCAAAATCAATACCACTATCAGCTCCAACAAGCAACAACTTATAATTATTTTCTTCACATTACCAAGAATCGGAGATAACAGGCTATAAAACACTACACTACAGTTCATAGAGCATGTAACAACTATAACTCAGAATACTCGTGCATAGACGAAAGCAACATGCAAAACATCATATCATATAAGAACCCTACTACCTTTCGAAATTTTTTTGTGCCATCAAACATTGAACACGTGCATAAGCTTTTTGTATCAACGTAGGTATGAGTATACAGAAATCAAATTGATGGATGTCAAAGTGCAATGAAAAAACTCAAGCCCTAAAGTTACCTAATAAAAAGCAATTAAAAATTGAATTTCACAATGTTAACGAGAAGGTAAAGAAAAAATTGCCCGACTTACTTCACGAACAATCTCCATTGTGTCCTCAATTTCTTTCCTATGAGCAGCAATTAGTGCTTCCTCCTCCTGCAGAAACATAAATTAAACAGATACTCAAAAGTGTTACAGTAAACTTTTAAACTGAAATAGGATAGGTCCAAACATTTGACAAACCTCAAGTATTGCGCTGATATTCACGTCAGAAGAGGATTCTGTTTCAGATTGCACCGATCCGGTTGTAATTGTGTTATAATTTCCTGTGTTCTGCTGCTTGGAGCTTGTGGTGAAATTATTAGAACCATTGGCGTCTCTTTTTACCCAATTTATAGATCTCTCAGATTTCTCCTCCTTCGTTCCTTTTCTGCGTGGGGGAGACACCCTTTGCACTTTCTCATCTGTAACATTTAGGGAATAAGAGTTCATCTTTTGACTGGTAGAATCACCGTACGAATTCTTCACTTCAAACCTTTCCCTGTCCATTGATGCAGAAGCCAAGCTTTTCTCCTCTCGCCCATTGTATGAATAACTAGAAGAGAAATTTGATAGTTGTTTGTCAACATCAGTGGAAGAGCTGTACAAGGAACTTTCCTTTTCGACAACTTTTCTGCCCAAGTCCGTGGCTTTTATCTCTTGACGTTGACCATTAAAATCCTCTGCACCCGTGCTGGCAAGAAGTGAAGATGTGGATGAAGCCTCTTTATTCGCTGGTGGAACTGGATTTGGGGCCTGGTCCTTCCTAGGATTTCCACTCTTGGATAGACTTTTAACTCTGTTCACACAGGACAAAAATGGTTAATATCTGAAAACATGTACGTGCACGGAAAAGTGCACAAAGTTATGAACATAGTCTTAATTTACCGTTGGAAAACACATACCGGTCTGCATATCTCAAGGTATTAAGTGTGTGTTCACAAGACCCAGCATTTGGAGATATACAAGAGATCATAACAGTTTTTGAATTTCCAACAAAGGAGTCACGAAGCACTTCCGTAAGTTTGCTTCCCCGAAAAGGAATATGGATCTGATCATTGTCCAAAGCACGGATGCACTCCTTCAAAGCCAAAAGACTCTTATTGATTTCAGCACCTTCGATCCTGTAGTAGTGATACAATTAGTGCCAAAAGTGGAGATTATTACTACAAGACACAAAGCAGGGACAGAAAGGAACTCAAGGAAGCCAACCATGATCACTCAAACCATGTTTTGCAGCAGTTATATGAAAATAACATTATACTACAAATTAGACAACAAATAAACACACTTGAATGAATAATTATTACTATATGATTAACAGACCATCCATCATATTAAAACAATGGACCGAGATATTGTATCAGTGATAGCCACAGGAGCAAATGCCCACTGCAGGTTCTTTTGAAAGCAAACCTAACCTCCACAGAAATTTTTAGTTGACCCAAAAAAAATAATTAATTTTTAAATAGATGAAATGGATCCATTTATGAAAAATGTATAGGTCAGATTTTTACTTTTTATAATTGAGTAATGAGTTGATTAATCTTTTTAATAAATTGTTAACATACCATAAATGAACTAATAGTTTATTTTTTATCCGATCATTTTAATCGACTGCAAATTTATCAAAAACATCCATTTTATTACGATTATAATAATCTGTGCAAAGTTGTAATAGACGATTATAATAATCTGTGCAACTAAGTGATCCCTAAGTATATTATACTAAATCTAGTTGCAACTTTGAATAAATAATAAATTGAAATTTCGTTTTTATTACCAGTTGACAATATCCTATACATGTACAGTAACTACAAATCAGGTTATGAAATAAACCAAAACAAGCTGATTTCATTTATCTTTGTCATCTAGAGAACAGTTTATATGTCCTGCTCTTATCCTTTTTAATATAGTAAAGAAAGGAGTCGGTAAATGAGGTTCTCAAAAAGCAAAACATAATTTTTCTTACTTAGAAGCTCCCACACAAGCAGATGGTTTATGCAGAGAAGATAATTTTAATGAAAAGGTACCTTGTCTGACGGTCATTGTCAGTAGTATCAGCACCTCTTTCACTTCCAGCAAGATCAATAAAAGATATCTTCCCCACAACCTTCCCACTTTTTGCCACATTTCCATCATTATTATTCCGCTTACTCTCTTTTATCTCATTGTGCCTCTTTATAACCAGTTGCAAGATAGCATGCGACCTGGAGGACTCCTCATTTGCACCAGTTGACCCCGTACTTCTTGCTGCATTCCCCTTTTCAATGAATTCTTTGACAATCTGTACATCAGACACTTCAAACTCTTGCAGTCCTACAATACACACCTGCTGCCGTCCATCTTCTCTCATGCAGAGTTTTCTATTCAAAGCAAAACAAACACAGCCACTCAGCAATCTATATTAACAGATTGTACTTCCAAGCAGATATAACATGCAAGGTCACGGAGTAAACAAAACACAAAAAATGCGTATTAACTGGCACAAATATGTACAATCCATAAAACCCAAAGAAAAAAAATCAAATCCATTGTATGGGATGAAGTTTATGTTGCTTGGGAAAATCTAGAGTAATACCCTTCACAGTCGAGACTTGCTATAAATTTATTATTATTTAAAAATTTAAACTCAAATCCAGTAGCATTATGATTACGCTGTCCACAATTCATGTTCTTAGTGGGGACTGCTTAATACTATGATAGATATTACTGCTTAGCATAAACATTAAGAATAGTTGTTTCAATTTTTGCAAAATTATCCCCACGAATATGAACTTAGGAATATAGCATTCTCACGTTTGTTATAAAATTTAAAAAATAATTTACCCAGCATAGATGATTCCCATAAGTATATTCAGCATGTCTTTCATTCCCATGATGCGGTGGGAATGTTGAAGTTATAATATAATATATTCCAAATTTCATTTTCTTTCCAACTTCTACCTTTTTGTCTGTCATTTGAATTTTGAAGAACATTACTGGGAGGAATATTAAATCTTAACAAAACATGCTTTGATGTTTACCCAGAAATATTACTTCGAATAGAATTATCTATCTTGAAACAAACTCCACCTAAAATTACAATCTTCCAGTTAAGAACCAGATCACAAATACAAAGCATTCATACCAAAGGTAAATTAATGTCCGAAGGACAAAAACACCAAAACACGCAAGAAAGGAGTACCTACTTTCTGTCACTAAGAAGATCAAAAAGTTTTCCACCATATATCTCAAAGTAGCTAAGCCACAATTTAAATCTCTGGTTTCGATATACTGGTCGATGCAACTGTCTAACAAGGTCTTCGGCAGCCCTGAGTGGCAACGGTTGCATCGTGTATGTTTTGCCACTTCCTGAAAGTAAAACACAATTAGCCTCAAAATTAAACGGTTTGATTCATTAAACCTTAAATTACTTGTGTAATAGCATCTATCGTCAGTAATAATATCATCAACCTCAAGGCCATCAATAGCCGCCAACTCCAGGCAACTACAAACCAAGCCTTTTCTCACTTGGTGGAGTCAACCACATAATCAAATGACACGCTACCCTCCATCTCATCTACTCTCCTAAGCCCTAACTAAGGCATACATTGACTTTATCCACACATGTCAAACAATTGAAGCAAGATGCTATGATCATTTGCACAATAGCCTCCAACTCTTGGCCAGTTTCCACAAAATGAACATGTCATGGCTATTTTGGAACGTTAAAACATAATGGATTTCACAAGAAATACAGGAGCAATACTACACAAGAAATGAATTGACTTCACATTTCCATTATGAACTCCACAGACAATCAAGAACCATTCACAAAAACCAAAATATATGAAAACCAGTAAGCAAAATATATAAATAAAAAGCTTGGAAATATTTTTGAGATGACAAAGTAAAAAAAGATATGGAACCCCTATGCTGTTATGCTTGGCTACTAATATAATCAAGAACCATCAATTACACTCTCTCACACACAACACATACTTGGAAAATATTGAAAAGAAAAAGCTTGGAAAGTACAGGTATGGTTTGAACAGGGAACAACAAATTTCTTACCTGTCTGACCATAAGCAAAACAAGTAGCTTTGGTTCTCTCAAAAATTGTAGGAATAATTGGTTCTACTGTTACTCGATATACCTGTTATTGCAAATAAGCAACCATGCCTTAGATTAACAGATCAAGAATCAAGACCAAGACAGAGACGAGCACTCACAATCTCATAAATACCAACAACAAACAAGACAAAATGATGATGTTATGGCTACTCAGGAAAAAAAGGGTAATCAAAATAAGAAACAGCAAAAAGATTCAATATTTGTTAAGGAGCTGCCTTACTTCGTCATTGGTAACATTCTCGTCAAGAACAGCATCAAAACAGAACTCATGCTTCTCGACGTAAGCTGTCAAATCCACCTTTTACATGACAAGAACAAACAATTAGATCTTTGAACAGTAAGTAAGAACAAGAATAGCAAACTAAAATAAAATTCGATAATTAGTCATAAATAATTCAACCTTTGAATTGATATAATTATTGTTTCAATCCAACATAAACAAACCTTTAGTTTTGGTTCATGGACTGTCAAATATGCACTGTCATATGCAGTTACAATGTCATCCTCCTTCTTAGCAAGCTCCTTCTTATTTAAAGGTCTTTTCCTTACCTAGGACATGCATTGAAAGTAAATGCCTAAAAAAATAGCAATGACAATTATAAATTTCCCTTAAATGTTACTGAATCCATAATTAAAAAGTTACATGTTAAGTTAAGGATAAAAAGTTCAAAATGCTTAGTGAACTAATATGGAGCAATTTATAAAGATGCATTTTACTCATAAGTTTCTTTTCCAAATGATGATTTTTAGTGAATTATTCAGCTAGTTTGGGAAAAATGGTGATAACAAAGAGAAGTGGCAGTGCTGTTACTAGGTGTGATTGTAAAATATGAAAAGAACAAAAAGTGGGATTCAAAAGTCATTGCATACTTATGACAACAGCAGAGTAGGAAAACCATAACTTTTCTACATGTTTTAAAGTGCAGGCAAGAAGCTAATGATAAATGTGTTAGACTACTTATTTCTTTAAAGATTAGCATACCACAACTTTAATCTTAGCAACATTATTTTCTCTTGTATTGTTCTCTTTTTCATTTGTAGGTAAAAAAACTGATGCATCAGCATCTGCTTCTCCTCTTTCCTGCTTTCTGCTAATTGGATTGAAGTCGTCTTCAAAAGCTCTAGCGCCTCCAGGCATAAAGGGTGATGGTTCAAAGGGTTCTGAAATAACATGCTGAAGAGAATAAAGAAATCAGAGACAATAAAACATATGCATGTACAGATACTTGTACTGAAAATGCAAGAAAGTTAGGAAATTGTAGCAATATAAGGGGTCAATAAGAATAAACACGCACAATCAAAAGGTAATGAAACTCAAACAAAATACCGATGGTTAAACATGCATGACTGATACTTACAATTCATAATTTGAATTTTACTACAGTTTGACTGCCTATATTTGTATCATAAGATGAATCTCAAACGACTATGAATCTTAAGATACATGTATGAATGTTATCAAATTTGTGTCATCCATTCAATGATACGATTTAAAAATTCACCTTTTTTTTTTTTCTCAAAACTTCTTCACCAATTCTCGCTCAATCAAAATTGAAAAGTTATATAAGCTTAAATTATTAGATGCAAAGGAATCGAAGGGTACTTTGAACTTATCCTATCTGATTACTGTGCTACATTATTTGTCACCCAATCGTTCAACGTATGCCCTCTAGTTTGGATTTTAAATGATTTGTTGCCATTCTTCTAAATTGAAGGCTTTACAAACTCACATATAGCTAGAAATTTCGTTGTACAAGTCTTGTGGTTAAGTTGTTTTGTCCATTTCTAGCTTATTATAATAATTATAAGATATATTTGAAGTAATTCAAAGACCAAAAAATAGTTTTCCAATTCACAATTTGAATCTCGATTTGATAATCTTTATTCAGACATTCAAACCTATGACTGTTGCCTAAACAGTTGCTCGTATAACCAAGATTCTTTACTATCGTCAAACAAACAGTTGCATTAGACCTTAAAAATTTGTTAAACTTATCATGAAAATTAATAATTATATTGGATTAATCTTCTTACATGGAAGACAACTTTACACGTAAAACATATTATCCCCGGTAAATGTGTAGAAAAGGAATCAAACTGCAGTTTGCTGGTTTAATTGAATGAACTGGAATGGAAACCACCATATAGTGAATCGTACCTCAGACAAAAGCTCTGTATCATCCATAGCATGAAGATCCAGAAGCCCGGCTCCAAAATCTCTCCTGAAGTCTGGAGAATAAAACCCATCTGATACAGCCACTCCACCTAAATTTTGGGAAGTGGGCGTATATGGCTCAGAACCAGATTCCCCATTAAAATTGAGGTTTCTCATCAACTTAAAAAGCCTCTGCTTTTCTTCTGCAGACTGCGCTCCATAACCCTATGCAGTATCATGTTTACTTAGTCATCTCATAGACTACCATCATAAGCAACAAGACAGAAAAATAAACAACATTTAGCCTGTTCAAGTTCAACCATAGTCAATGATAGTTTCAAAACAATATAGAACAAAGGTACACGCTAATTATCCACAGAATTGTTCCAAAACTTCAAATAGAAATGATAGTCAGGTGTTTCAAAATTTTTAACAACACAAAAATGCATCCTAAACACTAAAGGCACAATGATTTTGGGATACACACGATAAACTATACACCCTTCCTCTAGCAAGCACAATATAATATACTCACACAACAATACGCAAATAACTCCAGCAAACACATCGAGGGAAAGTATCAGAACAACAGAAGTGCAACAACAGAGAAAATGGACAATTAACAGATAATTTAGATATCCTTGATTATCTCAACTGACCAAATTGTCTAAGCAGAACTTCGGACGATCAAGTTACCACACTATATACAGCCCGAACATGAAAGAAGTTGCAGGAGAGGGAAAACAAAAGAGACGGTAAATTAATAAAATGACAATTCAGAATTCTTTCAGAAAGCGAAGAATTAACAACTAGTTGAGAAACGAGTACCTAACAGAGTTGTTATCTACGGAAGAGAGACGATAAATACCTGCATAAGAAGATTGGGGAGGAGGCGTTGATCAATAGCAGTGGAAGCCAATGGAGAGGCCAGATGCTGCAAGCCGGCGGATTGCAACCAGCGCGCCATGACAGCGTCGCCGGCATCGGTGGCCGGCCCCGCCGCATTGTGGAGGGATCCGGCGCCGGCGTGGTCATACAGAGCAGTGGCGGCTGCATTGCTCTGCTGCATCTGGCCACCCATGTGGCGCTGCGACCGTCGTTGGGGCGCCAATTTTCAAGATCTGTTTTCACAAACTTCGCAACAAACACAGACGTCAGAATTCAAATTCGAAAACCGCCGCAATACAAAAAAAATAAAAATAATAATAATAATAGAAGCATTCGGAACACTTACGATAAGGAGAGAATTGGAATCGAAAAAATAACATGAAAGTGGGAGTGAAAAAACGGAATCCAAAATGAGCGAAGCGTGGGATTGGAGTGAACGGAGTTATTGAGGAACGGAGTTATTGAATCGAGATCTGCGCTGCGAAATGGGGATTGGCAATGGCGGATTGTGATTCAGATCTGAAAGTGGTTGAAAATACGAAAACGAAAGGCCTGAACGGTGGAGAAGCGTGGCTTCTAATGTTGTTGATGTTGTGTGAGTGAAGAAAATGGAAGGATGGCGGAAGAAGAGAGAGAAAGTGAAGCGAAGAAGAAAGAGTAGGCGTGGATGATATCATATACTTCTTCGACACAAACAAAGTATACGTCAATGGAAAATTTACAAATAACCATCACATAATCAAATACTCAAATATTATATAATATTCTTTTCAAATATTATTAAAACGGCTACACGAAATTAAATCTCTTTTTTATTTTTTTCTCGTAAATACTAATATATCCTCCTCCTTTATTATAGTAAAAACGCATTCCTCTTTTCTCTTTTTTTTTTTTCTCAGTAAAAAGCTAATATTAAGTTAGATTATTATAAAAATTAAGAATAATTTAATTTTCTTTGGCATACACACGTCAAAGCTACAAAGGAAGAATGAGAAGCGATTTCCAAAAAGAAAAAAAAATGTATTAGAAATTTGGAATTTATTAAATTCACGAGAATTACCAGAGTCATCTCTTTCACCCTAACATCAAACCTCTACTTTCATTATTTATGCCACACACAAATGAAAACCTGCATTTTTAATTTTATGATCAAATTAGAACAACTTCATTAATAAAATCATATCACAAAAGATATTATACAAGTTACCTAGGAGTAGAAATTATGTCATTGTGAAACTTTAATTAGTAATTTGGATTTTTTTTAAATAGGCCTACTACTACTGATACAAGGACTACAATTTTAATAATTTTTTTTTCAAAACTGAAATGCAAACAAAAATTATTGAAAAATCAATGTAGAGAAACTTAATTAGATCTCACTTATTTTTTTTACTTATTTAAATAATTAAATTAGTGTTGAATTTTAGGAAGAAAAATTAAGTTGAGTTAAAGAAAAATAATTCATTGTCATTTTTTAAGTTATGTTTGATTTAAAGGTTTTACTATTTTTAGTGCATTTAAATAAAAAAAATTGTCTATTAGTGAGCTAGTTTCAACTATAGTTAAGACTTTTTCAATAGAAAAATATATTTTAATGAGAGTTTGAAATAAAATTGTCTCGTATTTGGATCTCAAAAGTTGTGCCAAACAAGGTGACACAATATTCAATGAAACTTCGAAAGTAGAAAGTTGAGTTAAATATTTAAACTGCAATCCAAACATCCCAAATAGTAAAAAATAAGTAGATTTAAATTTAACTTATTTTTTCGATGATTTTTTATTTTTCCCCAAGATTTGGAACAGATAAGGAAATATGAAAAATATTTAAATAAAATAATTTTCAAGATTTTTTTGAAATTGTGATTAGTTCAAGTTCTCTTGGAGGAGAAAAAATAAAAAAATAGTACATAACTGAATATATATTAATGTCATCGAACTAAAAGATAATTCATCGCAAAAAATTAATAGTAATAATAAATTAAGAAGGTATTTTCATTTTTTTTTTCACATGTTTGTTTTTCCTATTGTCATTGTAATACGCCAAACTAAAGTGTATAAGCTGCGTTTAAATTTGGTATTGCACGTGTCAATAAGATCAACATATCAAAAATATAAAAGGGTTATTTAAAATATGTGGCTCTAAAATACATTAAATGCGTGGTGTATTAACGTTATTTCCAATTTTATACATTCTATTTTTACACATTTTTACTAAAAGAAATGTATATATACGAATATTGCCCTAAAAGAAAAATGTGAGAAGAATGATGGAATATGTGAATTTTAGAAGTTTTGTGATGCCATTTGGCAAATACATGTAAAACAAAGAAAATGGCATTGTGCTGTATTTCTTTCCTATTTGACTGTATTTTTCACTCAAAACCTTCTTACAGATAAATATAGAACATGTTACGTGGCTTGTTATAATATGACAACTTGTTAGAAATAGGAAAAAAAAGTTAAATAGTGTATATAAATTTAAACTAGTTTATATATAAGCTAAAAATTAAAAAAATTATATCACATTTCTCAAATTACCTAATCTAGTGGCTAATTGAACAGTTTCTTAACCATTTATGATGGACAAAGGACCCACACCATATTTCAAATACTGTGATTAACACAAACCTTGTTTCACTGCTAATTAATTAACAATTAATAAATGTCATAACCATTACGAGTCACCTTTGTGGGCGTACTCTACCTTCTTCATAATAAAAAACTTTAGTTTAATAAAGAATGTGTGCTTAAATTTAGCATCTAATATTTTAGAAAATAGTTATGAAATAAAAACTAATCTAAAATTTATTTTTAGATATAAATAAGATAACATCTAATTTTTTTAACAGGAAAATTGTTTAAGTAAATAAAAGTTATTTATTTACTTTTTATTTTTATAACAACAATCAATTCTCTCTCTAAGAATATATTCTCTCTCTAAGAACATATTATTTTTTATTTTTATAAAAATCACCAATTATCTCTAAGAATATATTATGTCTATAAAAAATACCAACTCTTTTTTTTTTAAGAAGATATACAATTTTATTCTTATGAAAATCACAATCTCTCAAACAATTTATCTTTAAAATTTTTTACCTTTTCTCTAGATTTGTAATCTCATAGGTTATCAGATTGACCGACAATCTTAGATTCTTAGTGTTGAGTAAATCAAGAGTGTCGGATTAGATTATTGAACAGAGTTAAATTTCCTATGATATTAGGATTTTTAAGTATCTATACTCTATAGAGGTAAGGGAAGCGGGTTTAAATGTTTTTAATGGATATTGTAATTATTTATTTTATTAAATGAATTTGAATTGAATGGATCAATGTTTATGTATGATATGATGTAGTATCAATATTTGTAAATGATGCAGTGTGTGATCAAGACATAGTATGTTTAGGAAAGGATATACCCGTATTGAGATTATTAGGACGTGTATTGTTTGGGGATTTGATCTATCTAAGGAGGTATCCTGACTCTTCTAGTACATTGGATTCATATAGATGAAGTAGCCATGTCCGAGGTTTGACTGATCAGAATAGGATATATGGATTAACCTTGTGCATATGAATGTACCCGAGGTTTGAAATAGGAATTGATTGGGACAGACTCTATTCGAGGTTTGAAATATGAGCTGATAACAGATAGATGGTATGAGCTGATAACAGATATATGGTATATGACAGGTGCAATCCTTGAGTTTTCCGGATATAGAGAGTCTAGTGTCTTTCTATGTGAGATGAATTATGAAAGATTAATTGTTATTGTTTGGTTGACATAGAAATTTAATTTATAAAAATACATGTTTTAAAACTCTATGGCTTATCCTTATTTTTGTGTGGTGTTTGTTTTGTTTTTAAACTGCTATGATCGTCGTGGTGGTGTGAGTCTCCCAGTGAATTGTTAGAGAAATTTTATTTTATTTTATCTATAATTTTATGGAGATGTTTTTATTAAATCTTATGTGGAGAAATATATTTTGAAATAAATAATGTATGTATGGATATTTATATTTAGATTTAGTATATAATTTGTGTGTAATAAAGTTTTTATTATATAAAAAATATGGGATGTTAGATGGAAAATGTATTTTTCTAAATTTGTATTCAATTTTGACGAATTAAGAAAGTACGAAAATGAAAAGAAAAAAACGAAAACCCTTTTCAAATGATGCCAAACATGGCATAGCTTGGGGTTCACTTTTTTTTGAACAGAAGGATTTGCTTTGGGACGAAGCATGAGAAGTTTGAGATCTAACGATTAATTAGGAACATTAATTTGACTAAAGGTGAATCTTTTTGTTTTGTTCTTTTAAATTCACCAAAGTAGTTCTACCATCCTTTCTAAACATACGTCCAAATTTCAATAATTGAAGTTGATAACACATGACCCTCTATTATGTCTTTTTCAGATACATCTTTTACGTTTTTATATTTCACGTGACTTTGTTAATAATAATTCACTCCATGCTATTCATTCCATTAATGAATTGAAAAGGATCATACAATATCTTTTTATGCTTGTTAAGACGTCTTTTCTGGTATATATGTAAGCCACTTAATATACCACCTGAAAATTATAACTGATAATATAATTTTCGATCTTATCTTATTACTTATACTCAATTTTAATTACTAATTTGGATTGGAAAAAAATTATTAATTTGGATTGACTTGAGTGATGAAAGACTGAACAAATCTCAATTTTAATTGGATTTAATTAGGCATCATTCTTATTGTGTTTAGTTAAATTTAAATACATGGCTAAATCTAAAAACTTGACCCAGTAAAACACATGGAGCAATGTGAGAAATGAATACGAAATAAATTTCTGCAATTAGATATTTAAGATATATAGTACGACATAATTAATAAATAAGCTTCCATTACTAAATTCGAGCGATCAGAAATTAATAAAGAGATGCACACTTTTCTTAAGAAGCATACGAGCTTCATAGAGAAAAAAAAAATAAAACCTCACCATACAATAAAAAAAATTAAATATAAAAAAATATATAAAAATTTATTGAAATTATAAAAAATGGTAAAATAATTTAAACTGCATTCTATAACAATAATTTGAATAAAATAAATTAAGAAAGTTAAAAGATATTTAAAACAAAGTCTAAATTCCTATTTATATCTCAATGCTCCTTCCAGTTAGGTTTATAGATGATAAAATTGTAAGTTTAATTATAATTTTAAAACAAACAATCATAAAAATGTTACGATGGTAGAATATATGATTATTATATAATATATATTGTGATAGACTTATTTTGATTTTTGAGAAACTCAATCAAAAAAATTTAATCTCCTTTTATTAATCATCATTTTTCTTTCTCATATTTTTTTTTTCATGATGAATTGCAGAGAACTTTCATCTTCTATAGACAAAATCTTAATTTGTTTTTATATAATCAAAGTCTACCAAATTAGTTATCATGAATTATTTATAAGATAAATAACCTTTTAATATATTTATTAATAGATCGTTCTATTCTATTAAATTACATTCAAAAACCACAATTAGCAACATCTTTAATTCATGGTATTTTTAAGATCTAGTATTACATCAGTCTTTGTTTCATAACTTGCCGTGCATTAAATATTACTAGATTTTTTATATTTGTGTAAGAGCTTTTCGAACAAATATTTCATGAACTTCACAAAATTCACAACAAAACTAATATAAAACTCATTTCTTACAATTTTCACGGAAAATATATAGAAAATTTCCTAAAGAAAAGATAAAAAAATTATAATAACAAAATGACAACTCTGTCTATTGAGTTTTAAAATATTTTAGTCCAATTTCATTTCTCACTAATTATTCTTTAACTCATGCTTTCATTCTCACTCCAATACCTCTTATTTTTTCATTTTTTATAAATTATAGTTGTCTTTTTCGTTTTTATTTTACCTGGATTTTTATTATTTAGAAGGGTCATCCACCAATACAACACATAATAGAATTATAATACATTCAAGTAATAATCTATCCAACATAATAAAATTACTAATTTGCATAGTAATTGTTTTATAAATAAATTCATAGTATTTTATGAATAGTTGACACTGTAAAAACCTTTATACTATCAACAAAATCTGTCAAATTTAAACCTTTTTTTTCTTCAAAGCGACTCCATGAACATGAAAACATGAGAGAAGATCTTCTTACAATACATCTGAAAATGAGTCTGAGTATTTGCCAAAAAATAATTCTCAGCTTCACCAGTACAATGCTTTTACACTGAAGATTGAAACTTTTATTCTGCAGATGATGACATCTGTGGACCAACGGAGTTTAGATAGCGGTATATTTTAATAAGAAAATTTAAACTTTAAATTTTCATTGAAAAATGTATTTGTATTTAGTGTCTTATATGGTGTATGAAATAGAATTTTATCCAATAAAGAATTTCACCCAAGAAAGATAAAAGAGAAAAAGATGGCATGTGGGTCTGAGGGTTAAGCTTGAGTTTCAAAGAAGATGAATTGATTCTACGTTACACCCAATACGTCAACTTTGATTGTGTTGATTCATGCAGTGTCAACCCCTATTAATGCCACATTTTGCAATTTTTATAATCGCTTCTACAACTGATTTATTCCCTAAATAGTAATTTAAACGCTCCAATATTCCATCAACAGAACAGAGATCAAGCTCCCATCATCATGCATACTCTCCCCAACAAACAAATTATGTAAAAATGGTAATCAGATATATCAATGATTTATCATGAAATATAATATACAGCATGTGAAACTTACAACTGAAGATACTTAATCTTGGGGGTAGGAATTTAGTTACTCCTTCAATCTGTTCTTTGAACAAATTTTGTTTCTCTTTCTCAAATTTTAGTCCTTCAAATTAAAATTAATCGTCTTAATTCCTATATTTTAAAAGATACTTCTTTCAATCACATACTTCTTTCAAAAGTTACAAATTATTTATGACAACATATTCGATTTTACTTTCTTATGATTAAATATCAATCACATTTAGTTTTTCTTTCAAATTATTCATTTTGACGAGATTTGATCCAAAGGAAAAAAATCAAGTTTCTTTTTCAGAAGTACATAAAATAAAAAATCAATTTGAAATTTGAAGACTGTAAATCAAACTGAGACCAAAGCGAATTGGTTTGACCAACTCTAAAAAGGTTCAACATTTTAGAAAATATGGATCAATGCCAGGACCAAAGTGATGATCACAAGACCAATGAAAAAACTTAGCAGTTTAATTTTCATAAATGCGCTCTCTATGCATATATATTATATAAAAAAAGAGAAGAGATTAAGTTATTCTAAGAGTATATTCTCGCCAACATTCTTTACATTTACTTTAATCTCACGACGAAAAAAAAATGAGTAATTTTTTAAAACCATTATATAAGAAAAAAGTAAATGTACAGATAAAAAATATATCTTTCAAAATTTGTCTTATATTGCTTTCATTATTCCTGTATGAAGACTTTAAAATTGAATACCATCCATTATATTTCAACAATTTGCTTTCTTTTCTAAAATACCAAGAAAATACGATAAAACCATCATTTCAGATGCTTAAAAATCTAGATTGAAATTAAATTCACTATACCGGAGATTTTAAAATTGAATGAGGTTTATTTTAAACATATTTCTGATAAAACAAGAAAATATATATACTTAAAAAATAAAGTCTAATTCCTAAAATTAGTTGTTCTAAACATATTCTAAAATGCTTCACATAAAATCGTAGTAAGTCATAATCAAAACCAAAGTAATGCACCGTTTTCTTCACTGCCCTTAATTCGCCAGATACGAGGGCTCTGCATCACCGCACAAACAAGTTCAAAATTCAGTAGAAAAGAACGCAAATAGTAACTAAACACCAAAAACGGTGAGGGGGAACACAGTTATAGTTACATAATTAAAATCACGACCTTATGCCGCATCTATGACTGACCTCTGCGTCGCATATACAACCTACTGCATACTACACTACCTACATGGTGTACCTGGATATCAGGACGATGTGCATAATCAGTCCATCCACAATCTAACAAATGCCAGAACTTTTGAATGGTTATGGCCAAGATAGTGACAGGAGTGAAGGATACTTCATCAGAAAGTGATCAACTGATTTGACATAATGACTGTTTCAATTTTCTGATGACCAAAATCCAGCGTGGAGATACAGATGAAATATTCTTTAGCTTAGTTAGCTCTTAATCTCAAGATTTCCTTCGCTGTTCTGCGCCGAAAGTACGACATGTGTTCCTACAAATGGAATTATGGGAAGAGGAATTCAATTCAGATACCACATGAAAAAAATAGTTACAAAAAGTGTGCCTTCCTCAGCAAATATGGCGAGGCTTAACTTAAAAACTAATCCATTGGATCATTTTAGAATGTTCAGTTGGGCAAGGCAACTTGGGTATTATAACAGCTAATGGTCACCATATACAACATACGTTGTTTAATCTTAAAAAAAATTGAAAGCAATTTACAAGATTTGAAAGTTGAAATGTTCTATTATTCAAACTCTTGGCAGCAAAACAATCTACCCTTTTTGACATTAAGAAAGTATTCCTTATCGAACAGGTGAATGAAATGACTTACCAAATAAGTTAATGGCTTCAGGAAAAATAAAATTCAATGCTATATAATGAACAGATAAACAAAGGCATGATTTTCTTACAGAAATGGAACACTATAATATCTAACCTGGTTGAAACACAGCCCCAAGTTTCTGCTATAGAAGTCAGCGTATTTGATCATAAAAACCCCACAATCATACCTGTTTAAACATTAAGTTGCATATAGAAAACAATTAGCCCACAAACTACAGGAAATACTGTTCAGCGCTACAAAGGAATAAAATGAAAAGTGAGATTGTATTCGTAAAGTATTGATGTCTAAAAAATTTCTTATTTTATCCTACCAAGCTCGCCATTAAAGAAATTCTTTCCCATAGTGTAATAGAAGAAGTTATATTAACTTTGTTAGACTATTCAGAAAGTCTTTATCCAATGCTAAGCAAACATCAATTTCTTAAAATAATAAATACTTAGGATCTAGATTTATATTGGGCAATTGATATGACATCAAACTCTGGTGAACAAAAGTCATATGTATTAACAGTAACTACAACAAAATGATCACCATGACTACCTTCGGAGAAGATAGAAAATTAAAACTTCCCAGCACTGAGCCCTTAGGACTAATTAATCCATACAAAGTCTTGATAATAAATAATCAACAAATTAATTAACAAAGAATCAAAAAATAGATATTCCTGTAAATTAAAAATATACGGTCAATGCATAAAATCTATTTATGGTGACAGTTTTCTTATAACCAATCAATGACAAACATTTCTCCCTTTCATTTCCTGAGTAACTCCCTTTTCTAATATTTTATATCTATACAATGATCTTTCATTTTTAATTTAGAAATTGCGAGATATATTAATTATATAAGGAAAGTTGTCTGAGCCAATAAGATATATAATTCATCAGCAGTGGGAATTTACCACCGATTATTTTTTTATTACAGAAGATATTTCTTCATTTTTAAACGGGAGAAATGCTAAACTAATGATCAGAAAACAAACCCATTCTGCTGCTCAGGAAGGTCTTCAACAAATTCTTTTTCCCAAGAACTTACATCAATATTTTTTCCAGTCTTGTCCTTTACTTCATCTACAAAATAGCTAGCCTGGTAGACATCAATGATAAATATCAGCAATTGCCACACATAAATGTGAAGACATCTATATATTTTTCCTGAGTTTCCATCAAATCAAGTCCTGTGAGAAACACGGACATGTTCCTTAACGGAATTGTGAGAGTGATGACATAAATATTTTTCTTCTAACCTTGAAAATGTTATCTCCATAACTAAAGGTCTAAAAACATGACACAATCCAGAGTCACACTTAGGCACCTCATCAAAGCAAAACACATTTATTTTTTGTGCATCATATAATAAAGATCTCAAGTTCCCTAAAACTAGCTTATATCCAACATAATTTTAATTTACAGTTAATAGGATCATAAACACAACTAACTCAAAAAGTATATTTATAATATATGCACAATGTCTAAATCTATTGTCCAAAAGTTTAATGTTCAGATTCAAATACTACGTCAACTTTCCGACACACACATATTTGGGTACTAATGAACCGTTATTTTATAATCACATATTTGGGTACTAATGAACCGTTATTTTATAATTAGGTGCTTATTCTATTCCATAGTTCTTGGTTGATTTATCTATAGATTAGATTTTGATTTACACTATTGAAAATGGAAAGATACATGACTGGGTTAAAAAATAGTGGGGGATTGAATTATCATTAGAAGTGTTGATGATTCCTGATTGAAACCAAATACTTTTCTACGACTATCACCAACTCGCTGTCATCACTTCCAATATCCTTTTACAAGCAATTGGCAGATAGGAATACCAAACTTGCAGTTAAACTTACCAGAACTTCCAGCGCATGGTTATCTGTTCCTCTCAGTGAATCCAAGTACTGAAATTTCTTATCTTTCTTATTGATAACAGCCAAGCACCAATGGATCTCTTTATGAATAGGTACAAAAATCTAGGAAAACCAAATATGGTAAAAGGTCAACATAAAATCCAATTTCGATGATTATAAGAAAAGCAAAAATTGATAATTCCTTCAACATAATTACTTTATCACATTCATGTAGGCCATATCCCAGTTTCTTTTGGCTGGTCCATCTCCTCACAGATTTGAAATCATAACCACTTTTGCCACTTATTAACTGGTAAGTAGAATTCACAAATAAAAACATCAATGACAGATCAATATGACTAAATTGCAGAGAAAATATAGATAAAACAAAACAAATAACATGCACGATGTTTCTATTTCCTACTTATGGCATGGATCGTGGAGTCTTGTTCATAATATTGATATTGGTTTGTGTTGAAGGTATTATTTGATTACATTAAATAGGGAGATATGACATGATCTGATAAGGAAATATCTCACCAAATATTTCTCATCATTAGATATTAATTTTATTCTTTATAATTGTATCTTTTCTTCATTATAAATAAGAATACTCATGTATCTACTCAACACACGGAATTCATTACATTCCTCGGTCTCTCTCTTCTAACATGGTACCAGAGCACTATCATCCGCCATGACTTATTTTGCCACAAATTCTTTCAACAATTTGTACCAAACTTGTAGATTTAACCACATCCCAACCCCAAAAAATACTCCAGGTTCATCAGCACTGGTAAGAACGTAGGGCAATGAACAAATTTTAAACAACCATAGCTAGAACTCTGCCTATGTGTGCTTAATCATCATACAGTCAGTCCCATGCCGAGATAAAGGATTGGTGTCAAGCAGTAGACAACCAAAGTAACTTTATTCACAAGTAAGTGTAGATTCATTATAATTTATAATAAAGTTTTTATTTTCTAATCAAATTTAGATAAAGATCTTTTCTAATCAAGATATTTTGGAAACTAAAATAAAATTACTCAGAAGCTTATGTGACTTTGTTATTTTACTTCATAATGCTAATATATATAGATGTTAATTTATGTTAAATTGCTCTCAGAGTTATATTTTGGTAGTCATTGATAGTGAATTTTGTCTTCATATCTTCTATATCTATATATGTTATGTTTTATTATTGATCCTGAATCTTATGATTCATGATTCAGAAAATCAGCCTTCATGTTCACAAATTGTGTCCCTATTGAACTACCATGTTTCCAATGCAAAACATTTTAAGACATGCCTTTTAGAAAACAGTTTCCATTACTGTTACTTTCCTCGGAAGAAATGAGCCCCAAAATAAATGTACAAAACATGCCCACATTCAAAAGATGCATGTGTTTGCAAGCACTATTCAGTTTATATTGATAGTAAAAGCTGGCTACCTTCTTGTAGAAAAAGGTATTGAAAAAATGACAGTTCAGAAACTTCTGCGGCTCTCTTCTCTCCCTCTCTTTTAGCAATTCAAGGTACAAATTTATTACCTGCAAAGGTAAAGGTATAAGATCACTAAATTTCAAATCAGTGACTTTTAAATTTTAAGCTAGATATTAACTTTCTTCTCTTCCTCAGCAATTCAAAATAGTTTAAACAAACAATAAGCAAACAAGGTAACCTCATCATTTAACCATGCACCCGGTCTAAGGCACTGAAATTTTTCTCCTGAGACCTCAATGCAAGATTTCTCATGGGCAACCAAGATCTTCCTCCTGTAGAAGCAGACCCTCAATAAGATAAGGAACAGCTTAAGCCTTTGTCAATTGCATATAGCCAAAATTTCTAAACATACCTGTTGGCAGAAAATGCACGTGCAACCTCAACTTCTTCCTCTTTAGTAAGAGGAATAAAAGGTTCCAATGGCACTTCCTGAAAGCAATACTAAAATTTTGTCAACTGCACTAACATTTACACTGTTTCCTATGGCTTGATAACACAGTGGCACATTGCAATGCATCATTCATTAAAAATTCATCAAAAAAAGAACAGAAAAACATACGTCATAATTACAGCCTAATCGGACAAAATATAGAAACATGGGGCAGTTAAGTCTTTACCTCTACTACTTCCTTCTTCGGGCGCAACAATTCAAAGGTGGACCTACGCTTCTCGTTAAGCTTAATTTCAGCGGACAGCCTCTGAATGGTATCCGAGCGCTTTTCAACAGCCTCAAGCAACTTCCTGTAGGCATGAACATCCGAAAGATCACGAACCGGAGTTAAAGACAGAGTGTCCATCATCCTCACAGCATTAACAATATTCAAATGGCCGTTAGTTAACTCAGAAACCACAGATGAAGTTGACTGCTGCTGATGACCACCACGCACATCCTTAGCTTCCAAATCCTTCACTTCAGTCACAACCAAATCACCCTCTTGCCACTTGTGCTCCGTCAACACAGAGCGCACATCCCGTCCATCTTCCCTAAAACGAACCTCCTCCACACCAGAATCTTCGGAAACCATGCCCTTGGGACTATCATCATCCACTTCATTCACCTCCTTACCCTTTTCCCCAAACCTAATGCTAGCTAAGGCTGAATTCTTCGCCCTCTCGTAATTTTCACTCAGCATGTTGCCCACATCGTTACCAATATCTTCCTTGCGATCACTACTAGCATTCAAGCTCGATTTCATACTATTAAAGATAGGAAAACCAAACTTACGGGGTCTACACGGCGCGTGAACCTCCCTACGCATCAATGGCTTGACTTCGGGATATTTGGAAATTCTGGAAACGATACTACTCGAGGATAACACGGAATGGGCGTGGCTTTGGGATGTTGTTGACAGTCTGAGCCTTTTGGGATTAGGAGATGGAAGGTGGTGATTCGCGGAGAGCCAATGCTGGCGGCGCTTGCCGTTGTTAGTTACGACGGCCATCGGAGAACGAGCATGTCCGGTGGGGGTTGGTAGAATTGGGGATTGGGTGAAACCCTAACGGTGAAGGAAGAGAAACGGTTGAGTTAGGGTTTATGAGAAATTGTATATGAGAGAGTGAGAAGGTGGGATTGAGAAATGAGGGAAATGGAATGGATGGAAGAGTTTGAGCGGGAGAAATTGAAAGGTGAGAGGCATGAAGAGATGAGAATATGAGAAGAGAAATTGGGGTGGGAAGTGAAAGGTGGTGTAGATCCCTTGATTGGCGATTCACCTCCGTTTCTGTTCCGCCGACGACCTTTGCCTTATATATTTTGTTTTCTCTTTCGCGGCACAAACAACAATTAGTCTTCTTTCACAAATTTTTCCCTTTTCTACCTTAAATTAACACTTATCTTAATTAACTTTAATCTACCAAAAAATAATAGAGTTCGTTTAGTTGTGTTTGTGATAATTGGCATTTATCAAAATTAGACCTAGAGGTCAAGATAATCTCCAGAACACAAGTAAAATTAAGCAATAATGTGATTCTTTTCAAAATATATGAGTTTTGTTTCTTTTTAATTGTTAATATTGACGTGGACACAGACATGTTTCATTAGAAGGCCTAATGGAATCTAGTGTGGTGAAAAAAATATATACAAACATATTCGGTATAAATAAACAAATTTAATAAGAATGGCTTGGAACATATTCTATATAAACAAATTTATTAAGAATGGTTTATCTTACCACTTGGGTATTAAATTAGAACGATGATATTTTGACATTACTATTTATTTTTAACATTATTTAATATTAATATATATTATTATTTTATTCATATATAATATTTTATCAATAAAATATAATGTCAAAATAAAAATTGAAATGAATAGTAGTATCAAACTAACATTAAACTATATACTTTTTTTTAAAAAACCTCTCAACAATAATTATAAAAAGAAAAAAGTTAAGTTTTTTTTTATAAATTAGAAACAATTTATGGATAAATTAATTTATAAAAAATTGGTTATGTAATTATTTTAAATAAAAAAGTGTCTGAGAGATTTGACCAAACGGAGGTAAACAACCAAGGAA
>Ga0099825_1000259_pt1 | contig 49695 bp, 21 predicted proteins | sample SiratroredBW_FD_76838 | JGI IMG/M metagenome (GOLD analysis project Ga0099825, IMG submission 76838) | Root nodule microbial communities of legume samples collected from California, USA - Siratro red BW | ecosystem: Host-associated > Plants > Roots > Nodule | place: USA: California | collected...
AAAACAAAAAAAAAAATAAAAAAAAATAATAATAAAAAATAAAAATGTATAAAAAGAATTTAAAAAATTTTCCTCCTTTTTTTTTTTTTTTTTTTTAAGTGAAGAAAAAAACAAAAGATTTGCATAGGAAATTGGAAATTCAAGGTAAATCTGTACGCTTTGACAATTACGTCGAACATTCATGTTTTTAATAATTTCAGCCCATAGGTATAAGTGATGGATTTAATCAATTTAATTTTGGTAGACGAAATATTTATTTTAATTATTAAATATATAAAAGTTCTGTAGTTATATTTTATTATGAAGTTGTGTGAAATTATTTTTTATTTTTAACAATTAAATTTATAATAAATTATAAATTATTTTGTCATCTATTTAGAAATTAATTTTAATTTTATACATTTGTATATTAATTTAATTTTTATTTTTTTAGTGACTAAATTGACATTGTGTTACATATTTAATGATAAAAATAATCATTCATTTCATAATCTTGATTTTCTTTTAAACTCTTATCTGTAAGATAAACATGAGTTTTTTATCGATAATAAATGAAAAATAAAAGAACAAAGAGTATATTTATAAATGTGAGAAATAAAGGTATTGAAAAAGATTTTTAAAAAATAGAAGTCTTTACCTGCGTGAGCATTTATAAAGTAGAGTTAAACCTAAACACTTTATGGATATTTTGAGTGTTGCAAAATTCTACTCCTAAGAGTAAAACAGAGGGTCAAATTTTCATATTTAACCCTAAACATGAAATTTGAATATAGAGAAACCGCTTTCATCCAAACTAATTTTAAATTTTAGCTATTAATTATTTAATGTCACGTTTTAAGAACTTTTTTTCCGTAAATCTAGTAAGTTTGGCATCAATAGGTTTTATTTGGTCAAATCAAACAATACTTACTCATAATGTATGCTTGTTTAAATGAATTGCTTAGTTTAATTTTGTAGACAGTGTCACAATCCATAAATTTAAGCTTGTTTTAAAAACTGTTTAGTTTAATTTTGTAGATATTGAAACAATACATAAATTTAAACTTTTTCGAAAAAATCACTTTATTTAAAGGCTTAGTGTAATTTTGTGGATAGTATAATTCACCCACATCATTTTTTTTTTGTTTTATTTTGATTTTACTTACATTTTGGTCAATATGATAATTTTCTCTTCTGTAGAACTTATTTTTTTTATTTTTTAGGACACACTATTTATACAAACAATTTTCTTTAATATTTGCATGTTCATCTTTGAACCACCGTCATCAATCACGAAATAACTAAAAATAATACATTTATTAAGTGTAAAGATACTTGAGCCAAATTATATTAAATAAATAACTTAATTATTATTGTTTTTAATATTTATAAAAATAAACCTTAAATAACAATTTTTTGAAATAAAAAAAACTATATTGTTTCTGGTTCTCATTACGAAACGTACGAATCTTACATTTTTACAATAAGTAATATATGTTATTTTTTATAGTCATTACCTCTCGTCACTTATTATTTCATAATTTTCTTAACTTATTTTTCAAAATTATTCAATGCCAAGGTAACACGTGTAAATTAATGTTAGTATTATTTATTGTAACCTTAAAATAAAAGTTTCGTAAACATATATTTAATTTACTTTGAATGTAACTTATTTCTAAAATGACTTTTAATATATCTATTTCTATGAATCATAAAGGGTATAGTATAATTTTGTGTTGTTAAACGATGAAGACTCTAGAAAATGAAAAGTGCCAAATGTGGTGTTGGAAAAGGAACTGTTCATGAGCATATCTCATATGTCACTCTTCTACCTTGCTTCTTGCTTTTTCCTCCAAAAAATAACTGCAACTTGCAAATATGCTGCGTGTGGCTTGCGATTTTTTTTTTTTTTCAGGAGCAAGTTGTTTATATAAAACTCTTCTAAATAAAATTATATGATTAAATTTGTTTAGTCAAAACTACATATATTCCAACATTACCCTTCAAACTTATATACTTAACGGAATAATGACAGTTATCAAAGGAAAATGAAATTTGAACAAAAATAAGAATGCTGAAAGGACGAACCTTTTAAGGATTAAAGTTTAAAAAATTGAGAGAAATTATCTCATTTTTCTTTTGCAGAGATAAAAATGCATTTCTTATTGTTCAAAAGATTGTTTTCTTTTATTTTTCTTCTTCACCTAATTAAGAAGAAAACTTAAAACTTCTCCCAGTAATATAGTGGAATTTTAAGAATACAACCAATACGAAATGGAATGGAATATAAGGGATAAGTTGTCTTCTATCTTCATTCAAATTTGTATCTTACTCGTCAAAGAGGTAGACATCCAAAGGTTTGACACATCAAATACGTTGAACTTTAATGTGTTTTATTGATAATGTTTTTTTCTTAATATTTCACTCTCAAATTTAGTTTCTAGATCTCAAAGTCATCTCAAGGTAAAGGAGGTTGTAATATTTTCTAATAGAACTTTCAAATATATAGATAAATTAGGTTTTCTCTCAAAATTCATATTTTATATGTGAAATTTTAGTGATAAGGTGTTTTAAATTAATTGTTAAATATTAAGTTCACACTTGAATTGAGTAAATGCATTATGTGAATTATTTATGATATTTTTAATTTGACAACATATCTTAATGTTTGGGCATGGTGAAAAATTAAAATTTCATAATATTGAAAATTTTAGATTTTAAGCACAACAATGTAGGCTCGTGAATTTGGAAAATTTTTGTTAATTTAAATTGATATAGGATTACTAATTATTCAGTAAGTTGAATTTGTTGGTAATTGAATTTGAAAAGGGATTTAATACTAGATTTTGTTATGATTAGTGAAATTGCATGTTATGCTTAAAAATGTGTAATGAGTAGTTTATTTTTGATATGCGTTGTTTGTTACTTGTCAGAAGTGCAAAATCAATAAATTTTTTATGCTGATATTTATTTATTTATTTTAAAGTTCATTTAATTTATCATCGGTTAATGTGATATTAATTTAAATTATATGAAATTGGCTGACGCTAATGACATTGATTTTAAAAAATTATCGTCAAATGCATTATTTAAAAAAAAGATAAATAAAAAATAGGAAAAAAATTATAATGAATGAGGGTGATGAGTATTGAAGAAGAAAATAGATGTAGATGAAATAAAAGAATGTGAATGAAGAAATAAAGAGAAAAGTGTAGATAAAGGAGATGAGTGTGAATAAAGAAGATGAGTTTAAACGAAGAAAATGAGTAAAATGAGTATGGATAAAGAAGATAAATATACATGAAATAGATGAGTATGAGAAAATTTATAAATGTAAATAAAGTAAATAAGTATGAAAATATTTATATAAAAGTGAGAGAGTAAAACTTTGAGTGAAATTAGCAAAATCCAGACTGACACTAACCTTGTTTATTTTTAATATTTATTTTAGTTATCATCTTAATTAACGTTAGTCACACAGTAATATAAATAATTTTATTTATTAAAAAAAGTTAAAAATAATTATCATCATCATAGAATTGGTTAAGCTAATTCTAACAGCATCTAAAATTAAATGAACTGAGTTATTTGACACTAACACAAATATTTATTTATTAAAAGATTTAAATAATTTTACATTTTAAAAAAAATTAAAAAGCCTTTTACATCGCGTTAATAAAGTTTAATATTAAAATTTATTAATATTGATTAAGTTGATGCTAATCATACATTAATACAAATATTTATTTAATAAAACAATTAAAAATAATTTTACAATTTTTATTTTTTTCAAATAATATTTTATATCACATTGGAATGACTTATCCAACTCTAATAATATTGCAAGTTGACCGAATTATATTTAAACGTTAATTTAATATTTCATCATAATAATTTACATTTTATGAATTATTTATTTTTTTAATGTAAAAATATTATTACGATGTCACACAAAGTTATCCTTATTATTTAATGAAAAAAATAAAAAAAAAATCATCTTATATTATAAAAATTTAAGAGTTAAATAATTTGAATTTTAAATATACTTTTATTTATAATTTTAACAGAGCTGAACTAAAAATAAACATATTAAAAGAAGTTAGAACATATATCTTCAACTATTTTTAAGTGAAGTCATTAATATAATTTTAGTTTTCACAAAATAAATATTTTTATTTTATTTTTTTAAATTGAAAAATAATTACTTTTGATTCTTAATATTATATCACGCTAATTAACTATTTATATGTTGAAAAAATTTGAATAATTATTTTAAGTAACACTGTTAATGTTGTAATATAATATTTATACGCGTCACCTTAAAAATTTCTTAAAACTTATAAAATAAAAACTATTAATTTGTAAATTGACTGTTTTGTATTTTTTTAATAATATTATTATTTGTAAGAAGTTATTGATGAATTATGAAGTTTTAATTTGTTTGAGATATTAAAGTTTTATAGTGATATTTAGAAGAAGATAACATTTCAAAATATATATTATAAACTAGAAAAAGTGTTTTAAATTTTTGAATGAATAAATGTTTTTTTTTTCACAAATACTAACCAAAATTATCACATTTTATAAAGATTTAACTATTTTTTTTTGTGAGCACTTTTCTCTGAGTTATCTGGATTAAAATGTATTTTAGTATTTATTCAAGTGTTGGATTAGTGGCAGTTTACCTTATACAATATAATATAATGTTCAAATGAGAAAACATTGATGAAATAATAAATTTTAATAAATAAACATAATATATATTAAAATTTCTATCTATTAATAATATTTTAATAATTTCGTATTTATACGAACTTTTATGGAGTGCTCAATATAACTTTAATCCCTAAACGTGTTCTAACATCGGACCCAAGTCTACTTACATACTCAAATACGAAAGCATGATGTAGGACACGTCAGATGTTTTTGGTATATACTTTAAAAGATTCTAATAGTGAATAAGAAAAGTATTAAACCATAATTAATAACAAATTAATAATATTTTAATGGTTTTGTACAATTATGATTAATATATTTTACAAAAATCCATAATTATGGTTTTAAAAATATTTTTTTGTTGAAACTTCATATTTTAAAAGAGTATATTATATAACGAGGATAAAAATAGTCAAAATTTATTTATATTTGAATCTAAATATATTGTTTTGTATATTTGATTCTTGAAATAATAAGGTTGTGTTGTACATTTTTAATTAGAAAAGATGAAAAAGAATGACATGTGGAATTACAGAAACGTGTAAATAAAGAAATATACATAAACATTGAGAAGCACGTGACAATTTTTTATTTTTTTTATCAGCAAGAAGCACGTGACAATGATAGGCTCGAACCGAGTAAGGCAAGGTAAGGTATCCAAACAGGACTCTGGAAGTGGCCAAGAAGATTCCTATATGTTTCATATATTATTATTATTTTTTTTTCATTTTTGTGATCACAAAAAATTGATATACTAATCAATAAATAGAAAACTCCTAGCTAGAAAAGTAATGCCTAATTTCCTTAAAAACGTCATAATGGAAAATAAAGCTTGAGATTTTTCGTTTTAAAGTATTTTACCGATAAATATATCTCTTTATTTTTATATTTTATTTTTAAGAAAGATGACGAGAAACTTCTGTGGTGATGATTTGTTTTCATGTTTTTAATTTTCAATTAATATTCTTTAATATACTTGCAAAAATATGATTGTATTGCTCATTATTTTTTTCCAGGGAAATAGTTAAAAATGTGTCGCTTTAATAATTTTTGTCACAAGTTTGAGAATAATGCGACTTTTTTTTTTAATATAAAATAAAACAAATGACTATGAATGGAATGCGTCCATAAATCGCGGCAAGAACGTGAAATCAAAGATAATCCGACAATGAACATATAAAATTTTCAAAATAGTGAAGATTTCGCAAATGTACAGATAGCTACAAGGCAACTACTTTTTCTTTTGAAGTCGTATAACTAATTATACTAATTGAGTAATTCCTTTTCTTTATCGACAAAAAAAAGAATTTACTTCAAATAACTTTTTTCCATGTAATTTGCGGAAGTCTAAAAAAAAAAAAATGAAAATATTACAGTTCAAAGTTACCAAAATCGATAAAAAGATACAAACAGAAAACCATCCAAAATCCCAAGTATTTAATGTTTCCAAATTTTAAAACATTTATGATTTCAAAACAATTTGATAGATGGTATAAAATATTTCTAAATAAGTTTCCTTACAAAATCAATAATTTTGGCATGAATATGTTTTTTTTATATATCTAGGATTGTGAGTGAATTGCACTTAAGTTGTCATTTTATCCAATTCAACATAATTGAACCATATTTTTTTAAATTAGGTGGAGTTATTGGGTAGGATTGTGTTTTCCTTAATGCAAAAAAATAAAAATAAAAAATTAATAATAATAATTGAATTCTGTAGTGGGTCCATGAATGTCAAATATGATAAACTCAACCAACTCAATATATAACAATATATTTTAATAAAAATTAATAACAATATATATATATATATATATATATATATATATATAATTTAATAATTTTATCATAAAAAGATATATTTTATCTTAGTATCATTTATTTACATATTATAAGTAATCTGGCTACCTTATAATTCTTAAGAAATATCATTGATGTAGTTGAGCTCTTTGTAAGATAACCAGAGATACTTATTTAATAATTATTTGTTTATGGTGATTTTATTGCAATAATAAAATGAAATTGGAGTAAAATTCATCGTAAGTAGATTTTAAACCTGTTATGTACGAGTTCATTAAAGTATATTATATAATACTTATTAAAAATATACATAAATAAAATTAAGTTTCTAATTACATATTAAATAAAAACTATATAAAATAGTAGGAGGCATTATTAATGAATGTAAACAAACTTGACATCAATTAAAAATTGTTTTCTGTTTAAGGATAAGATAATCTATTTGCAATTAAATTTGGCGACTCATATTTATGCATGTTGTGTGCGGATTGTAGTATGCCAAATACTTGTATCAACCTTTGTTTTATACTTCCGGATTTTGGTGGAATGTTCTACTTATAATTAAAAGTAAAATAATATAATTCGGATAAATTTCATTTTTGAATAGTTTGAATTTGTCAAAGAAATTGAAGTTTAATTAATTTCATTAAACTATACCAGTAGAGTTTTATTAGAAGTTAAATCGACATATTCAAAATTTTAAGTTATTGAGACTCTTGCAATTTATCTTTTAAAATAATTCTTTTATTTAATTTTATAGTTGTGGTTATGGCATACTTTACATTTTTTTGATTAAAAAGAATAAAAATACTGAAGACGAGCCGATTTATATTCATCATGATCGTGATTACGCAATTCAAAACTCGATTAGTGTTGTTGATTACAGTCTCAATGATTCCATTCAACCTAATATTAAATAAACCCACTCTATTCTATCTCTTTTTTTGTTCAAGTTGTTTTGGTTTATTAGCTTCTTATGTTAGATTCAATCCACTGTCACCTCCAACGCTATCTATTAATTAAGCAGGTTTTATTAAGTCTAGTCTTTGTATTTATATCTGACCTTAGAGTCAAATTAATAAAATGTACATATTCAATTAAAATTTTCTCTAAATTGATTTCAAGAATCTAATCCATTTAACAATTTTACTATTGTTACTAGCCTACAATAAACTAGAATTCATCCACATGTGATTATTTATTACAAATCAATAATACATATATAGATATATAAAGAATATATTTTTCAGATAACTTTAAGATTTTCATGCACATGCTGTATTAAAACATGATTATGATAATTACAAAAGTAAACACTAGAAGAAGTAGATTAATCATTTAAAATATTATTTAAGATTACTTTAAATAAACATATTATATTATTTAATGTATCTCACAGTTTAACGAGAATCAAATCAATACATAAAATATATAAAACAGTTTTTTAAAAATCATATTAAATTTTTAATTGAAACTAACATCTTATATCTATCTGATAAAAAAATACATGTGGTATTCATCTAGTTTATTTAAAATAATTTGGTAATCATCATATAATCGAGTAACTCTTTACACATTTCAAGTACTAACGCTTATTTCATACCTTGAGTGATAAGTTGACAACTTTCATTACATATTATGATAATTTATTCTATATAATTTTCGATTATTGGTAAAAGAAAAAATTGACACTATTTGTCTTTGCTTAAATAATAAATTGTTGAAAAAAAGTTAATACTATTTATTCTTGCTTAAATAATAAATTTTTAGTTGAACAATTAGTAAGTGATTGAATAATGTTTTATCAAGAAAAAGGAAGATTTATTCAACTATAAGAGATGACTTAAACAATCAGCCTTATTACTTTAGTGTCATTTGATGAGTTAGATAAAAAAACATTATATCATCCTTATTGTCTCTATATCACTTAACTTGAGTGATATATGCATTTATTAACAACTAAAAAAGTTTTCCAAAATATTTACAAACCAAAACTTTCAAAGAAAATAATTTTCATATCAAATTTTACTCCAATTTAATTTTGCAATGGTCTAAATGGTTTGAAATTCTAAAAATAATAAGCACATGTAAAATTTAAATTCAAAACTATTTTTTATAATTCAACATCAAAATTATACAACAATTCCAACTATATGCACAGTCCCCATCATAATAATGTTAAATCAACATCATAAATAAAATTACACTTATGTCAATTTAATATTTCCATATATTAATTAAGATTCAAATAATTCAACCATCTACAGTTTTAAAATCTAAGCAAATAACAATGTCATATTATCTACAATTAGGTTAAATTTGTACTTAACCATTATATAATTTATTTCTCTATTATCATAATGTAACTCAAAAGGTTAATTTCTTAAGTTGCTACGAAAAAAGCTGAATCAATACATATTTATATTTTCTATGTGGTACTCCCAAATCACATACATGCAAACAAGGGAGAATGAACTTGAATGTAAAAATAAATAAAAAAGTTACCTAATTAATCTTCTAAGTTGCTAGCAGAAGGCTAAATTAATGCATCATTACAGACATATATTAAAATAGATTGATATTTCTGAACAGATAATATATGTGGCACTCCTAAATCACATACATGCAAACAAGGGAAAATAGACTTGAAAGTAAAAGTAAATAAAAAATTTAAATTCATATTTATCATTTTTCATTAACTTTAAATTCTATCTCCTAAAGATTATAAAAATGGATCCTTACATATTACTAATTAATAGCCAAGTATATCTATCATTTAAAAGCAATTTTGATGTGATGAAATCTCATTTTTCTTTCAGCATACAATGATACATAGTAAATATATTAAACTCTGTCTCCTCTCTCTCTATATATAGAGAAATACACTATAGTCCGGTTAAGTGACCAAACATTGACCCATTCTCATCGTTAACGGAAACTAAGCCATTAATGAAATATGATATTATTGTATTTTTCTGCTTAAAGGAAAGCATCGGATTTGATCCAAAGAAATTCAGCTAGACAGGTTTTTGGTTTCCGCCAATTTTAGGCACCAAAGATAAGGTGGAAAGTGGGATGCCTTTCAATTGGTTTGAAGAAACAAAATTTTATGATGTAATTTTTGGAACATATTTTAGAAATTATTTTCTAGTCTATGAAAAATTTATTGAAACTGTTTTTTTTTTTTTTCTGAATTTCAAACTTAGAAAAAAAAAATGCTCGGTAGTAGTCGAAACTCTTTCGATGTACCATTCTCAACGTAATATTTGAAAAATCAACTGGACAGAAGACAGCTGCTATAAAAAAAATGCAACAGTACCTTTTCTATTTTTTTTAATTGATATTAAACAGATGATATTGTATAACAGTTCAATTTTTTTTACAACAAAGGGTATATATGCATTTTTCTCACTATACTTGGTATTTTATAACTTTTATGCTTTTGTTTTTAAAGAATAATTACAAAAAAAATGTTTTATTATATAATGTCTATTTTGAATTTTTTATTTTCTTCAGTGTATAAATGTGTTTTAACAAAATTAAATCCACTTAAATTTAATTTATATTTGAGGAAAGTTATATATCAAAATGAAAAATGAAAATTAACCTGGTTCTTGAATTTTGCATTGAAAATTTCATTTCAAAATTAAATTAAAATTTTATCCATTTTAAAATGAAATCTAATTTTTACTAACGAACTTCGATTTCTTTTATAGATCACAATTATTTTTACAAAGAATAAATTTGAGTCGAATTAGAACACTGTGAACGATAAAATTCACCTAGAAATACTTAATTGAATTACAATATTAAAAATAAAAAAATTAATACAACTAATGTTTAAACTTCGATCAAACTCCGTACACATGTTTAAACTTGAACAACTCATGGTAATTTATTCTTGTGCTCCCTAATTGATTTTTGAGAGAGTAAAATAAATAATTAACAAATTAAAACATTCCTATGGTAGGTAAAAAAAAATCAGCTAGAAGATAAGGAACATATAAACACATGTTTTTGTCCTTTGTTTTGCATGTGTTTGTAGTATGACGGGTGAGACTGTGAGTGAGAGAGAGAGAGAGAGAGATTAAATATTTTGGTGTGCTGGTAATAAATAACGAGTACCTACTTTACTCGGAGTCGGAGAAGAAGCTTCTATTACGTTAGCTATGGTATCCTATTTCGTAGTATCTTTCTGGTGGCTGTTGCTAACTCTCAAACCGAGTAGCACAGTGACATGCAGGTCCCACGTAAGGGTTATCACGTAATTATGGTTCATTAGTAAGGCCAATTCTTATGATGCATTTTTATTTATTATAAATACATGTCATATGATGATATGATGTAATGTAACATTAAAATCACAGAAAGCGCTCACTGATTACCAATCCATCGTTTTTGGACTCCTCACAAGGCTCTCTCTCTCTCTCTCTCTCCCTCTCTCTTCAAAACCACTCTCTTCCCTACCACGAATCTCTGCCAAACAACACGTAACTCAACATATCAACCTAAGACCTGCCTCTGAATCTGAGCCTTGTTCTCAACTACAGGTATGTTTTGTCTGTCCTATCTCTATGAGGTTGGTGGGATGGCATGTGGTTTCTTCTTTGTGTTTATGTTGGACTTTGATCGTGTTTGAGGACCTTGTTTGACTAGAGTTAATCTGGGTTTGTGTTATAATCTGCTGAAACTTCTGTTTCTATCTATTTTCAACAGTCAAAATTTTCGGGTCTGATTTGTTGTCTCGAGAGATGTTTCTTGTTTCTTGAGCATTTTGGTTCCATTTCTTTCACATGGAGGTTGTGGACGCGCTTAGACCGTGTTTGGGGTGTTTTTGTTCTAACATCTGGCTTTTAGAGCATTGTTATTTGTGTTTTAACGTTATTTTCTTGCCGACTTCGTTAAAAAACTACTTTCTCCTTATTTTGGCAGTTACTTGCCTTTTTCTCTATCTAAAACGTTGAAGAATTTACCACTTTTTTTGGAATATATAAATTTTGTTTTATATCTAGCAATATTATGCTTGTCTCTGTTTCTTTTTACTGGTGATTTTCTTGCTGAGCTAGTGGCTTTCAATTTTGAGAGTCCTTCTGCTCTGTGAAGTGAATTACGTGATAGTCTATATGATCAAAAGTTAGTTCTCAGGAAAAATGAATTTAAAACTTGTTTTTGCCTTGCTTTATAATCTGTGCTTTTGGTTGCTTAAGGTCTTCTCTGGTTTCTTACATAAACTATTATTAGGTTCACTAGTGGATGATTTTTTGAAAGATAATGCTGATTTAACTCTATAAGATATTAAGAGTTTTGACAGCTACACCTCCTTCTTATATGAAAGAAATCCTTATCAGAGTGCGCATCTGTTTGCCCTTATCTTTACCCTTTCTTTTGACCCTTTCTAAATTTGACTCACTTTGAGACTTTGAGTTTGAATCTCATGATTTCTAGAGCAATTGAATAGTCCTATTCCCCTTCCTAATTAACTTTCCCTTCCTTTGTGTGGTAAAGAAATTCTAAAATAGGAAACATAATTAGTTCTTTCTTTCTTTTGCTCCTCTAGAAATTGTACGATCCTTCCAAATCACAAGACTAGGATATGGCGCGTGATTGCTATAAATTGTTCTGTTGTGGTGTATGTATAACATTATTCATTACATATAAAAATATACTTGAATTCTTGTTTGAGTATGAAAAGACAAGTCTTTAAAACTACTTTCTTTTAGTGATGAAGTCCTTGCATCCTTTCATTTTTAGAGTTCTAATTGCGTCTTGAGTATTGGTGCTGGTGGACCATAGCATGATTTTAATTATTTTTTTTTCCGTACATGGAAACATTCAAGTAGAAACTCCTCGGTGGCCTGAAATCTTTGTATTATAGACTGCCTCAGCATGTGCTTTTCTCTGCTACATCTTCATCTGATAAGACCTTGCTTTGGCCAACTGTTAAAATTTATTTCTCGCTTTGTTTAATCAACATTGACAGTTTATCCTACTATGCAGGTTGTAGACCACAAATTGTTCTGATATTTAAAGCATCTGCACCTCATCAAAATGAAGATTAACCATCCAACAAAGAGGAAGTGTAGAGCTTTATGGATTTAATGAAGGGGTAATCAGGAAGAGTTAGGAGGCATTTTTACAACTACAAAATTTGAACATCATTATTCTAATCCATATCTCTCCGCTGAGCAAATAATTTCCTTTTAGATGCAAACGTCCCAGAAACACCCAACTTCATCCGGTATCCACTTATACCACCAGCCTGTGCAAGACATCGATTCCTACACTCGTTATCAAGTATTGCAAAGCAATTCTTGCCATGAAATCCATGACAGCAGCAGTCAGGGAACCACTATTTCGTTTGAACCCTGCAAGGAGCAATACTTTACCCTTGAATCATCCCCAGCGATCAATGATGTCATAGGTTGTGATTCTCCTTCCTATGCTAGTGTATCGTCCAATTCCAATAGGAGTCCTTTTTCTCCACATGCTTCTCATTCATACCATTCAGACCAGCATCAGTCATCTGACAACAACTATGGATCACCAACAAGTGAACACTCTAGTGCTGATGATAGCTATGAATTGAAGCACAAGCTTAGAGAACTAGAGATTTCATTGTTGGGGCCTGATTCAGATATTGTTGACAGTTGCCACTGTTGCTACAAGGGAAGCCACCGCGGAGCATCTCCAATGGCTAAATATAATTGGGATCAGATTGTAGGTATGATTCCAAAACTAGACTTGAAAGAAGTCCTCAGTCGGTGTGCACAGGCTGTATCAGATGATGATATTGAAACAGCGGTGGGATTTATGAATAATGTATTGCCAAAGATGGTATCAGTAGGGGGTGATCCAATCCAGAGGTTAGGGGCCTACATGTTGGAGGGTCTAAGAGCAAGGTTGGAATCTTCAGGGAGCCTAATCTACAAAGCCTTGAAATGTGAACAACCAGCAAGCAAAGATCTCATGACTTACATGCACATCCTGTACCAGATTTGCCCATATTGGAAGTTTGCTTACGTATCTGCCAATGTTGTCATTGGAGAAGCAATGCTAAACGAATCAAGAATTCACATAATTGACTTCCAAATTGCACAGGGTACTCAGTGGATGCTGCTTATTCAGGCTCTTGCATCTCGTCCTGGTGGACCACCTTTCATTCGTGTAACTGGTGTGGATGATTCCGAATCCTTTCATGCAAGAGGTGGAGGACTTGACATTGTAGGAAAACGCCTCTCAGATTATGCCAGATCTTGTGGAGTGGCATTTGAGTTCCACAGTGCTGCAATGTCTGGATGCGAGGTTGAACTAGAAAACCTTGTAGTTCGACCCGGAGAAGCCTTGGCAGTGAATTTCCCTTATGTTTTGCACCACATGCCAGATGAGAGTGTGAGCACAGAGAACCACAGGGACAGGCTATTGAGACTGGTCAAGAGCTTGTCACCGAAGGTTGTGACCCTTGTTGAGCAAGAATCCAACACCAACACTTCCCCTTTTTTCCAAAGGTTTGTTGAGACTTTGAGTTATTACAGTGCTATGTTTGAGTCAATAGACGTGGCCCTCCCCAGAGATGATAAGCAAAGGATCAGTGCAGAACAACACTGTGTGGCTCGTGACATTGTTAACATGATAGCTTGTGAGGGGCCTGAGAGGGTGGAAAGGCATGAACTTTTGGGGAAGTGGAGGTCAAGATTTTCAATGGCTGGTTTTGCACCATGCCCTTTGAGTTCCTCAGTGACTAATGCAGTTAGAAATATGTTAGGAGAATTCAATGGAAATTATAGGCTAGAACATAGAGATGGTGCGCTCTATCTAGGATGGAAGAGAAGAGCCTTGTGTACATCTTCTGCTTGGAGATGTTACTGACTCACTCTCATAGATCTATCTATCTATGTGCATCTTCTTCTCCTTGTTCCTTCTTCTCTTTTATTATCACTACTCATCTTTCTGTAGTATCCGCATTTTCTCAACAGCAGGAATAGCTAGCAAGATAGTTGGGTATACTTGGAGAACTTTTCTCTAAACGTTTCTAGAAAACAAAAGAAAAACAAATAAATTAGTTTTAATTTTTTTTATCCTAAAATTCTTGTAAAAAAGATCGCATTAATCTAACTTTACATTGCATCCTTTTAACTTTCGTGGACTACGCAACTGAGTCTCTGAACTTGTTGTGTCAATACTAGAAAGAACGAAAAAACAAAACTCAAATAGTTATCCCAACGACCATTTCTTTTGTAGTTTCGATAAATTTATGTGGTTAATAGTAAATAGTTTGGATAAATTTATGTGGTTAAAAATAAATAGTTTGGATAAATTTATGTGGTTAAATTAAAAGCCCATTAGACTTTTAAGATGTTGATATTGACTTAAATAATGTAAGCGGTACTTCATTATAGACAATAGAAATTTAAGGCTTCGTTTGAAGATTTTTGTCCATGATATATCCAATTATTGAAAATTCTTTACCCCTTCTCCTTTCAACATAGATTAGACTTGTAAAAATAGGTTTGGTTTAATATATTGATTCAAAAAGTCTACAAATTGAACTAATTTAAGTAAAAAAATATTATATAAATTGAATCGGATTCTTTTTTTCAGTTTGATCTATAATCTAAATACACTTAAAACAATCACTCTTTACATGATATTTCTTTAATTTTTATAATATTTTAAATTAATAATTTTCTTTAACTTTTAAAATACGTGAATGTTCTCTCTCTTCATATTTGAATGAAATTTTAATAACGATTTTTTATCTTTTTAATAACGATTTTACAATGGGAAAAAAAATATTAAATTCAGTTACTCTAGTGAAAATAGTTAAACTGCTTGAGACGAGCTTATCGGTGGACTATATTATATAAAGTCTAGGCTTTTTCAAAATATAAACGGGGCAAGACTATAATTAAAACAAATTTAGTTAAAAAGGTTAGCCTCTAATATATTTAGAAAGCATTTTAGGACTAAAAGTTCAATTTATTTAACTAAATATAAGTAAATATTTATTGTTGTTGTGATAATGTATTAAAAATTTAACTATTATGAGTTAATCAAATTAATCTTATAAGTTATTAAAAGATAAATTTATGACACGCATTTAAAGGTTTTGTTGATTAGTTTTTACGGATGTCACATTAGATCATAAAGATATGTTTATATTTGATAAATTAAACTCAATTTTTAAGAAGGCCGAAATTTATATTTTGTCTCTATCATGACGTGAAATTATTATTTCTAGATCTTAAAAGAAATTCATCATTAATTATTGGTAAAACTCAAACGTAAATTACTTAACGTATTTTAATCTATATTTACATTCTTTTTAAATTAGAGAATTATATTCACCAATTCGAAAGTAAAAAACCAAAACCAAATTTCGCTAAAATTACAGAAATTAAAACTAAATTTGATTGAAAGTATAAGAGTTAAAACTATGAACTTGTAGATGGATTGAAACGGTTTTTTTTTTTTTTTTTTTAAAAAATATGGAAAAAAAATTAAATTAAAAAAAAGACCAATAAAAAAAAACACAAAAAAAACAAATTAAGTCGTCAAATAAAAAATGCATTTCAGAATAACAACATTGATCTAAATTTAAAAGATAGAAAAATCCGAAGAAATATTTTTATAAATGAAAAACAAAGTTGAATGATAAAATAAAGGATGAAAAAAAAATCATTAAATATTAAAAGAAATTTAAATAATCTCTCGTTTTTTCGGGTTTTGTTCTAAATTTAAACAAATAAGAGTCATATATACTGATTACAACCTAAGATCAGGAATGTTGGACCTTGTATAGTTTCAGATTCAGGTTTGGAACCATTGATTTGGCAAATTCTCCATTGAACCGTTATTATGGGACGCAGAAGCAAGGGAGGTCCACGAACCTTGTCATGCAAATCTCAAGCAAAAAACAAAAACAACAACACATATTAATTAAATAAAGAACACTATTTTTCTATCATTCACATCCCATGTTTCCTTCATTTTAAAGAATATAAGAACAAATTGCTTCGCTCTGTCTCCCCAGTATCAATTCATATCTGCAGTGACAGGTAACCATTCTCTTCTTTCCATATTTTCATTTCCCAAATCCACAAATAATACTAACCCTTTTCAAGTTCTTAAATTTGAATTATATTATCAGCCTATAAAGTATATATCATCTAGAAACTCAATGTTCAATTTTGATAAATGATAAATGGCCCTCTTGCTATTCCATGTCTGATGCTAGCCGTTTTAGACTTTGCCATATATTTTCATGAATTCTATTCTTATTATTAGATAAAGATAACATTACCATATATTATCCACGTGAAAATTGCATGCTTTATGTTTATGAGTTTCATCATGATACAATTTTTTTTTTTTTTGGGTTAGGAAAGTGAATCATTTTCAATGTTTTGTTGAGGGTTATTCAGCCAAAAACATAAAGGGAAAGAGAAATGCAGGGTTTTAAGAAGAGCGGTCACAAGGGTGAGTGAGTGAGCATGGAGGAGTTTTCAGGAAGGGGAGAGTTAAGGAGAATGCAGAGGGAGCAAGAGAGAGAGAGGAGGCGCATCCGTGACAGGCAGAGGAGACAATCAATGACTCAAGAACAAAGAGAAAGACATCTTGCAAGGCGCAGGAGAAACTATCAACTCAGAAGACAAAGAGCTGCAAATGCTCATCTTCCATACACTTCTTTTCCTCAATTTCAACCTCCAGAATCAAGTGCTGGTGAAGCCAGTACCAGTGATGAGCTTCATGGTTTGCCTTCTCCAACCCTTACAGAATATGGAATCTTTCCTCAAGTCATTGCTTTCCCTCATCATCACCTCAACCTAGGACAACAAATGTTAAACATGGGAACCAAAGTAGTTGAAGGTGATTTTTGTTAACTTCACATTACCAATTTTTTTGTTTTTTTTTTTTTCAAGTTAACAAATTTATGTTTCATTTTTTTCTTATGATGTGATGCAAACAATAGGGTCATCAGTCCCATTGGAAACTTTAGTTTGTAAACCGGCAAATTCATCTATGAGGATGCGACTGAATCATGTGAGAGGTCTTGCGAGAAACCAGACACGTTTAATTGTTGATCCTCCTTGTACTCGTTTGGTTGCATCAGAGTTACTAGCTAAGGAGCATCAAGATGTATCAGTTGGTAAGTTTGGTGAGTGTTTTTGATGGAAGAATATATTGTTAGCACCTTTAAGTGTTATTGTTTTGATTGTTCAGGTAGCACAACAAAATCATTGCGTTTGAATTGTGTGAAGCGCCTTGCTCGATCCAAAAATTCTCTTTATATAGACAGTGCATATCAGAAGGACCTTCAATTTCCAACAGGAGGGTTCAATTACTTGGTAGCGAGAACTTCATAACTTTGTGAAATAAAATTATGGTTGGGTCAAAGGTATTTTCCAAACAGTTGTTGTGAATATAATTCATGCATATATATATATGAATGTACTCTGTTTTTTTTTTTTTTTTTTTCAATTAGATAATTACAAAATGAAACTTTGTTTTTCTCTCCCTACTCTTTCTTTGTCATAAAGTTGAGATTGGTTTCAATGAGTTCACACTAAAATGTAACCAAAGCATAGTGACATTCTTCCACATTATGCAAATATATTTCACAGGTTTTGATGTTATGCATTCCCTTCATTATTTTTTCCCTTCCATTACTATCATTTCTTCTGACATTTATAACTTGAATAAAAACTGTTATGGAGAAAATGGCTAATTCATTGAAGATTAGTTTTTGACTTGTAATGTAACTAAGATTTTAAAATGCATAATTTAAAAACAAAATTTATAGTCTTAGTTTAAAATTGACCTATAGTTTTGATCTTAAAATTCATTATTTTTTAATATATAAAAAATGTTGGATGTTAAAATTGTGAGCTATTATGAATTCGATAAGGAGATTCAAAGAAGAAGAAAAAATATTATTTATAAAGGTAGCAACATTTATGGTCAGAGTTTTTTTATAAATGAAGTTTTGAAGCTGGGGTAAGAATTAGAGTTTTTTCAATAAAATTGCGGATGACTTTTTGTATAAAGATATCTTTTATATAGAATGAGGAGTATGAATGTCATTTTCAAAGAGATCCTATAATGCATTATGGAGGATTGAAGAATTTGAAATCATGAATCATGTTGATACGGACAACTAGGATTATTTTGAAGTTGTTGAGATTATTAATGAAGAGTTTGGATATGAATCAATCACTAATAAGATTCTGGTTGAGACTTACCAATTTTGAGTAAAGGGAGATTATGATTAAGACTGTAACATTAAAAATGACTAACTATATTATTTCTAATCTAATAAGGTGGAGATTGAAATGTTTGTGTAATATGAGGGTACTGTGAATAATAATTTCTCTCACATGATTTACAAAAACTTATTTTCAAAAACCTCATTTTTTTAAAAAAACAAAACCAAAAGGTTAGAAATAATTAAAAGATAATAAGATTACTTTACCTTTATAAACTATCATCTCCTAATATTTTTGCGTGTTCCATTGTTAAGATGTTGATTTCAAAGAGAAACATTAAATATGTTTAAAGTGATAATTTATAGTAAATATAAAATAGCGAAAAAAATAACAATAATATGAAAAAGGGAATTTTATAACTGATTATTATATTTAAGTATTGATTTATATATTAAAAGGTTTTCATTAACATATTAAATACAAAAGATTTAAAAATATTTTAAACTTTATTAGAATAAAATAAAAACTTTGTTATAATTTATTGGAATAACATTACCTCGTTTCATTCTATTTTACTTCATTTGTTAATATTTCATGATTAAAGAATCAAACATTTGCAAGATGTTGGACTATTTGAACAAGAAAAAATTAGTATTTTATTTTTGAAAATGTTAAAATATTAATTTTGTTTATAAAGTGTTGAAAGAAAAAAAAATAGAGCGAAAGACGCGTAACCATTTATGTTTTAACATTTGAGTGAAAAATAGATGGAATATGACTCCACAAACCTTTTTAAAACAATTATTATTTAAGAAAAAATACGTTTCTATATAAAATAAATTAAATTATTAACAAATTAGTTTATAGAAAGTTCTTTCATACATTTTTCTCTAATTTTTAACAAATTTAAATTTTTAGAAATAAATTTGTCCAAATGTATTATTTACATAAAGATATAAGCTATATTTAAAATATAAATACTCACAAAATGTTAGAAATAAGGAAGATCGGAATTTTTTAAAAGCAAACTCACAACAATATAGCTAACAATAAGTATAATATATAATGTTTTTTGAAAAAGAAAAAAGATAGTATACAAAGATGTCAAATATAATTGTAGTGCAAATCAATTTATATAAATTTTACTAATAAATTACTATAAAAAAATGGTTTGGTTTTTTTTAATTATATTTGCTTTTTAAATTACAGATGTAGTTTTGTTTTGGTCAATGGACGTTTTTGTGCAACAGATGTTTTTTCACATAATAAAGCAAGAAAGAGGGAGGCCCATAGGCCCAAATGAGCAAAGTGTAGTATTTATAAACAAACTCATCCCTAATAGCAAATCACTCTTCAATAGGCATAGCATGGGAAACCCTCTTCTAAACCTAGTTTCATTTTGGTGCCGCCTCTCTCTTTTCTTCAATATTTCTATTATCTCTGTGATGTTCTAAACCCTAAATGTGGCCGATGACGATATCAGTTACCAAAACACCATCTTTCGGGACTGAATGGCTCACAAAGCCTTGTTGTTATTCTGCAATTCTGAGGCTGTTTAGTATTGTTATTTTTTATTTTTTTCTTATGAATTTTTGTATTGTGAAAATGATTTTGATTTGGTGATTGAGGATGTCGTGGATTTGTTGGGTGCAAAATCTTTTTGTGATCCCAATTGAAAACTCGGTTGATTTGAAATTTGTTGTGGTGAGGCTGCATGTACCAAGGGAAGGGTGTGAGCTAAAAGCTATACCCTTGATCTTGAATGTGCCATAGTGGCTGTAGCTAAATCAAATCCACATGAGAAGCTAACTGGCCGGTCGTTGTGATATTCTTTTCGAGTCTCTGTCAACGAATCTGCTTACCGAGCTTCTAACATTCGTTCTCTTCAGCTTAATTATTTTTTGGTTGGTGCTTTTTTGGTTTGTGATGAGAGGGTGAGAAGAGGAAAATAAGCCTAGGATTACGCTTTTTTCGAAGAACCTTCTCTTACATATAACTCCTAAGGAGGGTCACTTTCCAGGCAATCTGCCTTGATTTTCCAGCTGATTGCGTCTATAGGTGCCTACAAATACCCTGTTGTTTTCTTCTACCTTCAATTTTCACTGAATCATTGTTTCTGTAGGGTGCTTATTGACTCTCTTTTTACCAAGCTGCTCCTAAGTCTGTCCAAATTACGTAGCCAGTGTCGATGATGATAACATTCACCAATACCATCTTTCGGGACTGAATGGCATTTCATGCCTTGTTGTTATTCTGCAATTCTGAGGCAGTGGCTATGTAATAGTTTTGCAACCATATAACTACAATAGAATTTCAAAAATAATTCTTCTTTTTAACTATCATATAAATTTTATCTTTAGACGTTATTTTAAATATATTGTCTTTTTGAAGATCTAAATCTAGAAATTTTAGATTCTGAATATATCCAGATAAAAAAATATGGAAGGACAAAATTATAAGCCTGAAATTATTATTAAGTATATAGCACATGAAAACTTATCTAAGAAGAAAAAGGAGACAATATTGTTGATCAAAAAATAAAGAACACCCATGACAATATGTCATATTTGGTACCGAGAACGATCGAACTTATTACTTATTATGTGGATTAATCATAAGAAATATGCAAATCAAAGGAATTAAAGAATGTGGAAATAAATGCAAGTAAAAACTTTCATTTATTAATTAAGCCAAGGCACCAATGGTCAGATGCTATATTTTTATAAATTAACCTACAATACACATTTTCAGATTGTACCAGCCTGTATCTTAAACACAACATACACCAATGAGTTTTTCATAAAATTATATTATTTACTACCTGTCTCCTTTGATCTATTTAATCCAGGTCCATAAGATGAAGAAAAATCAATACTAGCTTCCATGTATAGTTGAAAAGTAACCTACTGAATAGTTCCTTACAATATAGATATGACACAATAATGGGAGACACGCAACTGCTAAGAAATGTAGACCAAGTTATGTATAGGAGCCGCATTCAAGCTTGTGGGATTCAAGGACATGTCTTGCAGCTTCCATGGCTACTTGTCCACTGACATAGTGCTGTCGACACACTGGCATGTAGACATCAACTCCGCCAATCAATTCAATCTGTTTATCCTGTGTCTTCCTCAGGGTAAATGAAGCAGGCTTTTTACATATTTCACATGTAGCAGTTAACTTGGTTACGGAATCAGCAAGGGGTATTATATCAATAACAGAACCAAAGCTCCTCCTGCCAGTAAATGCAGAAACACCATCAGCTTGATAATATAAAAGTTAAACCATAACCTACTTCCTAGTGAGACAACTACAGACAAGTACAAACAAATGAAACTTAGATTCAACTATTCAAAATTGTGTTTGAAATTAAGCTTCACTCAAATGTTGGAATTAGCTCAAATCAGGTCATGAAAATCAACTTTGAAGTTCCAAAAGACAAGTCAGACTGTTCCATGGAACAGATTTAGTTATATTCTTGATCAATTCAAAATTTTAACAGGGTCATTTATTTATACTGGAACTTCACCGAATCAAGACTTGAGACAACACCAAGTCAATTTGATTTGTTGACATCATAAATTGAGTTAAAAGTATATTTTACTGTATATATTTCAAATAAATATCAATACTTCATGTTATGCAAAACATTATCCCTTGACTTAAAAAAAATAACTTATTAACATAATATAGGACATTTGAGAAAGTTAGGACAACATCAAAAAATAAGTCAAACTCGTTTTCAAAACATAATGTAATTGTCGAAACCCGAACCAATCAGAATAAAAATTTAGGCTAGGTCAAGTTAGTTGAATGAAATGGCTCATGAACACGCATAACAAAACTTGTCATGTCATTACAAAAGCATCTGAAAGTTTGGCTTTATTCCAACCCCACCAAACAAAATGGAAATTTTTGAACTATTAGTATTACCTCATGTAGTTCCCATCTAATCCTGAAACTATTACTGTTTTTCCATCATCATCAGCAGCTTGACCGCAGAATTCATAAAGGTCATCAAAGAATTGTGCTTCATCAATACCAATCACATCCAGCTGTCATCATATATCAGTGGTGAGAGTCAAAACAAAATGCAGGCAGTAAACTAGTATACCTTGGACATGGCGGGGTGAAAATAAAATTATCAACAGCCACACATCACGTAGTTCAATCATATACTTACCAATTAGAATCCATGAACACAACCACACATTGAGTTTTCTGCTGTATAAATAATAAATACAAATCATTAACTACATGTTCAGAACATCAAACTATGATACCTTCTCATAAGCATCAATTCCAAACTTCTGCTTGAATGATGATAAGTTTGCCAGTGCCCAACATGGTAATTTTGCACCATCATGTGTAACAATTGAGTCTAATCCATATCTTGTGTCCTTGCTTGATTTAATTACAGCTACATTTCTGCATAAAGGAAACATAAAATTTAAACATTTACTTCATGAAGCATGCTATTGCTAAACCATTCAGTGAGTTTCCTGGAAAATAAACAAATATAACAATTAAGAACTCAAGTACTATATATCGAGAGCTATCACAGCAACATAACCTTCACCTATCATTCTATCAGAGTATTAAGCATCCAGAATTAACTTTCCTTGCTTCCCAAAAGAGATGAAGTATGAAACTGAAACTACTTATATCTAACAACTAGGTGTGACTCAATTGGAAAATTGCGCTCAAGATGAGCAGACTTTAGACACCTTATAGGAATTAAAAAACCAACTAGAAGCACCTCATGTTATGGGCCATGCAGGCAGGATTAAGATACAGTATAGGAGATTCAAAACCCACTGAAGCTCTTTATGCTCAGGGCCAAGCCAACATCCAATGCTAGGGGGGATTAGACTCATACCCAAAGGATGTGAGAGGACACCTCATTGTCTTACCAAAAAATACTTGCTTCCATTAGAGAAATTTTATACAGGAGATGTTCTCTTTGGTAAGGGCGCAACAATAAAATCATAAAAGGTAATATAAGTTCCACAAGCAGCAAATCTAGAACATTCAAACAGTCAACTAGGTATGTTTCTAAGAGAATATAAAGAACTGGATCATACTAAACTAACTGGCATGTATACAATAGATCTATTCATAAATTTTGTATACATAACTCTTAAGAGGCATTAGCATTGCCAAGGAAGCATACTCTCCAGAATTTACACATTCAAATTTAAAGTACTTCTTTCTTAGATCAATTTTTTTAGGAATCTAATTCGCCATTAATCTTATAAGCCCCAAGACATTCCACGTCACTCAAAATGACTTCAAAACAATTCATGGAAGTCTTGTAAGTTCCCAGCATGCACTATACGGTTAACCATTGCAGCCTAATGTTTTATTTTGTGGCATAATTTCACACTCTTTAATAATTGATTTAAAATACTTATGCCCTTCACCAACAAAGACTGAAATCCCAAGCAAGTTAGTATAAGTAATGGTGTTTCTAGTCACACTTATCAAACAACAGATACCCAGCACAAATAAAACTGCATTTAAAATACATGTATACGAGGCACTGTTGGCTACGATGCTTTCTCTAATCTGACACTAGATGATTACCCCATAGGCTTGCCTCCCAGATTCTAATGATGCCAAAGCTGCATTGACACTGAGAACTGATGCAAAAATATACTGATATGGTCTTAAACCAGCCCATCTCATAACAGAAGTCCAATTGGAAGTCTTCAAGGTCTTCTTGAACATAACTAGCTATAACAGAATTCCAAAAATACAAGTCCTTCTCCACCAAGTTGTTGAATGGAAAGTGAGCAGTTTGTAGACATCCCAATTTTGTATATAAATACAATATTAACAATATAATCTTCCAATATCCGTTAGGAACATATCCGACAACAATCATGTGCACAAGGATTCTTTTCCCCTCATAAACAATTTCCAGAATATGAATTCCTGTATCGTGTCATCAGAGAACAGGCTCTCTGATGCGTGGTCAATCCATTTCGGCACAAGAACACACTTACCTCCACCAGCCTCCGAAATTCACACAGACCTCTCATGACCTAACCCAAGTTGGGTTTTTTCTGCAAGGCTTGACCTCAAAGCTGAAAATATCCGACCAGTGATGACTGCAACCAATTTAGCATTGCAAAAATAGAAAGCATTTCCAATTCAAAGTACAAAACACATAAGGACTTTGGGCACCTGTAACAGTTAAATATACAGTTCAGCAAATTTAACTAAGGAAACTGAATTGCATAGACAATTTCTTGAGGTGGCAGTTCATACACCATATAAGAAATGTTCCCAACACTATTAACTTGAATTCAAAGAATTAACCAATATTCACAGTGGAATTAAAATCAATAGAAAGTTGCAGAACCAAAACCAGTAACCTAGCATAGGGAGGGAGAGTGATGATCCAGATAAGAATTTCAGAACAAGAAAAATTGTTGTTACAGCACCAATAGTTGCAAGCATGACAAACCTATAACTCACTATGACAATCTACATTCAACAACCAACTACGAAAGCAGAAAAATTAAGATAAACAACAAACAGAGAAATACTTCAGGCAAAAGGTTTTCTTTTACTAATAAAACTAAAGATAAATAGAGAAGAAGAGTTAACCTGCCGTTGGCGGTTTCCAATTGAATCCGACGAAGGAGCGAGGTGGTTTTTCCAGCGAACATGGGCCCCACTATGACGTGGATCTCACCGGGGGAAGCTGGCGAGGGCTCCGTTTGCAAGCTTCGATTTTGACTGGTGCAAGTGAAATTATTGGACGAAAAGAGTGATGGGTTGAGGCGGAGAAGACGATTGGGAATTGGACGTGGGTTGTTGCGGAAAAATAATGAAGCTGTGGGTTGAGAAGGTAGTGAAAACAGAGGAAAAGGAGAGGCTTTGGAAGATAAAGCTGAAAACTTTGGGTTGAGAAGGGACTTCATGGTGTGAAGGGGTTTAAGGGTTTTGCCACTACCAACAAAGATTTCGGATTTTATGCAGTTTGACTTGGAGGGAACCGCACTCCTACTGCTAAAATCTTACCTCAACTTGTTGTAATGTGTTTCACAATAGCTACACTGAACATTAATTTTGAAAGGTTAAACTCCATTTTGAAGGAAACTAAAGTAATTGAATGGTTTTATTCTTAAAATTAATAATAAAATTAGGAGTAAAGGAATGATTTTACTCCTTCAAATTATATCTCATTATTATTATATTAATATGTATTAAGAAACTTTAATATGTTATTGAAAATTTTAAATCCTTTTATTTTAAGTCTTCAAAATTAAAATTTATGTCTATTTTGGTCTTTTTCACATAGGTTGCTATTATCAATTTAAATATCTAGGATGCCAATTAAAGAAGAACCAGCTTTAAGAAACTTAAACTACATGCTTTTAACTATTTATATAAAGATTATTTTAATTTTATTGAATAGTATGATTTTGAGATCTGAAAATCTACATGAATTGGGTTTACATAATACGACATCGCAAGCCAAGATTATTTAGGCTACTGCATTATATTAACTCTGACCGAACAGTGTTATGTAAAACCAATATATCATGCTTACTCAAGCAATCAAACCTTAATAAGCATTTCAAATTAATCACCATACCTAGTCAACAAATGTAATTCCTTCAAAAGATTTCTTTTAATCAGCAAATGCATTTAATTGGTACCTTAACAAATATAGAAAAGTTCAACCTTAATTACAACCCAATCTTCTCATAAGAGAACAAAGGATATAACCACAGATTGTATACACAGACCACCAATGTCACTAGACAATGCTACGTACCCTGCATCCATATTCATTTCTAATTTCCAACTCCAAACTAATCCCCAAATCTTCCTCTTTTGGCATAAAATTTTCCCTCCACATCTTGCTTCCTAGGTGGATCACTAACCAAATATTGCAACATCCATAAACTACTATATTTGTACAACATAACAAAGTTCCTTATATGATGAAACCAAGAGATGGAGCCACGAACAAGTTACCAAAAAAATGGAACTCAGAATAGGAAATTGCACTTTTAAGACCAACCTCCCTCAAAAAATGTCATTTTGTGGGAAATGTTTATGTTATTAGATGTATATTTTGGATTAATTATGCATTGTAACAACAAAGTTAAGATGGTCGAGTTGGTCTAAGGCGCCAGCTTCAGGTACTGGTCGAAAGGGCATGGGTTCGAATCTCATTCTTGACAAAATTTTACAATTTTTAATATTATATAATCTGTTTTTCATTTTCATATTTTAAGAGCATGAAAAAAATAAAGATATATTGACTAATTTTTACAAAGTCAGTTTTACTTTTTGTGGATGAGATCTTTTAACACATTTTCGTTACATAAATTGTTAGTAACTTTAATCTATCTCTTAATTACTATTCTCTCTTTAAAGTTTAATAATTTTTTTACGTATGAAGGCATTAGACAACCGAAATGGATAAGAATTGCAGAAGTGAAACTTATCTATGACAGAAAAGAGAGTATTAAATTGATTATCCTTGAGTTTTCCGAAGTGGGAGGCGCACTTTCCCTTTATTACTCAAAGAAGGGCCAGAATTCAGAATTTGCAGCAGCCCAAATTCTGGAAGAAAGAAAGTAACCAAGAAAGAAGAATATGAAAAGAACAAGAAGAAGAATAAAACGTAGGTCAGATAAGTAAGGAAGAAAAGTATGTTTAAATTACTTTTATTCTCGTTAACACTTCAAATTATTAAACCTACCAGAACAATCCATAAGCATACTTTTGTGTGTATCTATATTAAATGAGAAAACGGAATTTTTGAAAAGATGATTATAGTTGAAAGGAGATTGTTCAGTTTTGCAAAATGATTTAAATTAGATGATGCTTGAAGTTATTCAAACTCACCTTTTTCAATCTGGCGTTTTAAATAATTCTGACACTAACATGAAGATTCTAATCCTGATTAGAAGTAAGTATCGACATATCATTTCAATAAATCTATTTTTAATTAAATTTTGAGTGAGTTTATATATTTAAGTGTTTTTAATTAAGTTTTATTAAAATACTTTGTTTTATTTTGTGCTAAAAAATTATATTTTATGAGCGAGTCTTTTATTTCATTTTGTCTTTAAATGAGATAATATCACCCAACTTTTAATTGTGATTTTGATTGTTAGTGTGTCTGTACATGAAAAATAAACAAATGACATCATTAAATTTTAAACCACTCATAATTTGTGTACTCTTAAATGAGTACACATTAAGAATTTGCATATTCTAGAAAGTCATCAAAATATTTATATTTCTTTTATTGAGTTTCTATGTTTGATTTTGTCTTTTTAAGTAGCAATTTAATTTTGTAGTTTCTAGTGTCATAGCACAAATTTAGATAATAATAAAATGAATTTCTATAATAAAAATGGGGACTACAGTCATCTTATAACATTAATTAATTAATTAATTAATTATACCAAGTTCAAATTCATTATCTTTTCCCAGGGGACCAACCATTCCACACCGAATCACAATCAAGTTTAGTAGTTCAGGGCTTTCGGTAGAGGGGAAATGGATAAAATAAGAGATAAATAAATGAGAAATTAAAATAAAATCAAATGTGCTTGGTTGAAAAAGACTAAAATTTTGAATTTATTAGTTATTTTATTTATTTATATTTTTATTCATTTTATTTATCTTCTATTTATTTCTTTCCTATAGAACGGACTCTTAATTTAGATACACACGTGAAACTTATGTTATTGTGTGCCTAGATTTCTAACTACCATTCACATCTCAGAAAATTATCATATTGAAATGCATTAACAACAACCAACACTTGCGTTTTCCTTTTAGACTTTAAAGAAATTATAAAAATAGATAGATTTTAACCAACTTAGATAAATCATATTTAAAAATATGGCTTTATTTTTTAAACAATACAAATTGTATTTTGAATTAAATTTTTATTTTAAAAAACAGAAGTCCTACGACTTTAACCATTTTTAATCAAAGTTATGTTTTAAAACATAATTTCAGAATTTAAAAAAATCTATTAAAAAATAAATTCATATTCTAAAACAAAATTTCTTTAGATATCTTTAAAATAAAACTTATATATATATATATATATATATATATATATATATCATAATTTATTTATTTTTTAATTTGAAAAAGGAAAACTCGGAAATGTGAAAAATAAAAAGTCAACGGTTGCTTCATAGATCCACGTGAGACCTTAATGGAGGAGATCCAAAACACACCGATAGTTTCTACTTGCTTTAAAATGGCATTAACGTCAAACTACATTTTTTTGCAGGGGTCCAAATCCTTGGGACCAAAATGATGATATTATCTAGAAGAAATATAAAAGGATGAATATTCAATTTATTTTTATTGAATATAATGAATATATTTGTTTCTATTAATAAACAATGAAAAGAGAATATTAAAACTCATTAATATAAGAATAACCTTGGTATATTGATAATACTTTCATAAAATTTAACTAAATTAATAATTTTTATTAATATTATAATTATGTTAAAGTAATCTAAATTATTTTTATGGCTATATATATGTTTAAATGAGATTGTATTAAAAACTGTAGCGAGTACTATTTAGCTTTTAAGATCATTTAAATAGTTCGACAAATTATCGGTGAGATATGGTCCCATGACTGTTCCATGCTTATTATGAACTTCAAAACCAACGATGGGAGTTAAGAGAACAATCGCCCTTGACTATATTCTTTTATAACAGTGGTTTAAGATTATTATTTTACCATAATATTTTTTTAACGTTTTTACCGGAATCAACAAAAAAAAATTAATTATTGTATTTTAAGTATAAGTTTAAGTAAGTTATCTATTATTTCACTGCTCATAATTTTCTTATAACACGCATCATTATATATATTTTTATTATCATAACCAAATTTTCTCTCTTTGTGTTAATTAAATTAAGAATATCTTGATGTTTAAAAAATAATAAATAAAAAAATGTTTCTAAAAGTTCATATTCATTTATTATGAAACCAAGTTACTAAAGCATATAATCTAGTATTAATTAGAGACAAATCTAATAAACACATGCAAATGCTGATTTTCAAAAAATACAATTTCCAAAAGACAGCATCCCAGTGATGATTCATTAAGTCACTATGTGGGTCCAACTCATTTATTTTGGATTCCTTTTTTCTTTGTTAGTTTCATTTCATTGTGTAGTGTGTATAAATTTGGCAGAGTGTATTTAGTGACCCAAGTCACAGAACTTTAACTCAATATCATGGGCACTGCATGAAAACTATTTGACTTGGAATCGGAGAAGTTCCACATACGTTCTAGGTATATTAATTATCAATTAATTTTCCTCGAAAACCACAATCTTCTTCTCTGGTTTTACATGTTCCATTTTGAGTTTTTGACATGCAGTTGACTTCCATGCATCATCTGTAAGCCGTGTATGTTTGAAGCAAGATGGAGGAAAGAGTAGCAGACAAGACCGAGTTCACAGAATGCTGGCATAGGACAACTCAATCACCTTACATCATGCGCCTTGCTTTATCTGCTGGCATAGGAGGTCTTCTCTTTGGTTATGATACAGGTTACACAACAAAACAAGCCTTGTTTCAAATCACCTTTATTATGTGTTGGATTGAGCTTCATTTTACTGATTAAAATAATTCTTTAACTCAAGACAAATCTATGAGATAGTTTTGACATGCAGTGAGTGGTTATGAAAGATGTTGCTTTGATCACTTAGATGAGATGTTACTGACATGCAGGGGTGATTTCCGGGGCCTTGTTATACATCCGTGATGAGTTTGAACAAGTTGACAAGAAAACTTGGCTCCAAGTTAAGTTTGTTTTGCTTTCTTCTGTTTGATACTAATGGGGTGTTGAGATTGATTGTTTTTGTCCACTGTTGTGCAGGAAACCATTGTAAGTATGGCTGTGGCAGGAGCTATAATTGGTGCTGCATTTGGAGGGTGGATGAATGACAAGCTAGGGAGAAAGAGATCTATTTTGGTGGCTGATGTTGTATTCTTTCTTGGTGCTTTGGTTATGGCTGCTGCGCCTGCTCCATTTGTGATCATTCTGGGAAGAGTTTTAGTTGGTTTGGGAGTTGGAATGGCATCTATGACTGCCCCTCTATACATCTCTGAAGCTTCCCCAGCCAGGATCAGAGGTGCTCTAGTCAGTATCAATGCTTTACTCATCACTGGTGGCCAATTTCTGTCTTACCTCATCAATTTGGCATTCACCAAGGTACATATATATACACATGCAAGATAGGAACTTGAAAGCCACGCAGTTTTGAAGTTCAATAAACCTTAAAAGAGTATTTTAATAGGGTTATTTTGTGTCATCAATTTGATTTATTTGTTTCAGGCTCCTGGAACCTGGCGTTGGATGCTTGGTGTGGCAGGAGTCCCTGCTGCGATACAGTTCATCTTGATGTTGTCCCTTCCCGAGTCTCCTAGATGGCTCTACGGACAGGTAAAGTTGTTTGTCAAAGCATCATGTTTTCCCTGCCATGCCATGAAAATTGAAATTTTCTGGCATTCATTTTCTGAGATTCTTAATCTACAAAGAGTTTGTTTTATTTTCGGGAAGAAATAGTTGCTTAAATGTTTGCTGGGTGACTGGTTTGAGCGTCATGCATAATTAGAAGTTTAATTGAAGTGGAACTTACGTTTTAGTCAATTTTTTAACGGAGTTAAACTAATAATTTTCTTTTAATAAATCATGTTAGGCATCAGCTTTAGCATTCAAACTAAGTTGGAGTTCTAAAACTTCAACCATGCATCATTTCTTATCACATCAGAGTTAAATTGATCATTTGATCCTCGTGTATTATAGTTTTTCACATACATAAAAAGACACTACATTTTTCATTTCTGTATGAAAAAATGTTTACAAATCAGTCACTTTGCTTGTCAAAATAAAGGACTAAATGCAATGTTTTTTAGTACAGACCAAAATGAAAAAGGGTATGAAATAAAAGCATAAATTTTTCATTTTTAGCATACCCAACTACAGAAAATCCAATACCATTGTACACTGTGCTCTATCACAACCAGAACAGAAACACTTAATATTTCTCATATTTCCAGTCAAGTATTTAATTTATTTTCAACAGAACAAAGAAGAAGAGGCAAAGCACATTCTGTCAAAAATCTATCGGCCAAGTGAAGTTGAAGAGGAAATGAGAGCCATGCAAGAATCAGTTAAAGCTGAGAGGGAAGAGGAAGGTTTGATCGGGCACAGTCTAGCACAGAAACTGAAGAGTGCGTTGGGTAATGATGTAGTTAGAAGAGCACTGTATGCCGGGGTCACTGTCCAAGTGGCTCAGCAGTTTGTTGGCATCAATACCGTCATGTATTACAGCCCAACCATCGTTCAGTTTGCCGGAATCGCCTCCAACTCCACAGCTCTTGCACTTTCTCTGGTTACCTCTGGTCTGAACGCTGTTGGCTCCATCTTGAGCATGGTTTTCATTGATAGATCTGGAAGGAGAAAGTTGATGCTTATATCCATGATTGGCATCATAGCTTGCCTCATAACTTTAAGTGCCACATTCAACGTAGCAGCTCACCATGCTCCTGCCATTAGTAAGAAGGACACCCTTAGCTTTGGTGCTAACTTTACATGCCACCCTTACACAAAGGCCCCGAATTTCTCCTCATGGAACTGCATGCACTGCTTGCAAGTGGACTGTGCCTTTTGTGCTAGCAGTGAGAGTGATGTAAGTTTTACTAAAGTAGTTTATCTACACATTTCTTTCACCTTTCGGTTGAGTTTTGATACTGATTAGAATAAAGATTTTTACTTATGATCCAAAAGCCAACTATCATAGAAGTCAACTAAGAAAGAGTTCATTTTGTGTTTATCTGGAAGGTTCTTCCTGGAGCATGCTTGGCAGCTGATAAGAGAATCAGAGGCATTTGTCGTGAAAAAAATCGTGTGTGGTTTTCTGAGGGTTGTCCAAGCAAAATTGGAATTCTTGCTGTTGTAATACTTGGAGTGTATATAATAGCGTACTCTCCTGGGATGGGAACTGTGCCTTGGGTTCTGAACTCTGAGATTTATCCACTGAGGTTCAGGGGTGTTGGAGGGGGTATAGCAGCAGTTTGCAACTGGTGTGCCAATCTGATTGTGAGTGAGTCGTTCTTAAGCATGACAAAAGCTCTAGGCACTTCTGGCACATTCCTCCTATTTGCAGGGTTCTCCCTTATGGGGCTTGGGGCCATCTATGCATTTGTGCCTGAAACCAAAGGCCTTCAGTTCGAGGAGGTTGAGAAATTGCTTCAGAAAGGCTTCAAACCTTTCCCATTTAACAGAAAAAAGGATGATAACCAAGGGAAAGAAAAAGACTTGGCTTATTGATGCTGGCACATCTTTTGTTCAAGGGACAAAAAGAAGCCCATGACTTGATTTTATTGTATTAATGGCAAAACTACTCATAAACTTATAACTTATTTGAATGAATTGTGGAAAATATTATAATAAATTTATAACGTTTATTTCATTATTTTTTATTTTAAAAAAATATTATGAGGAAACTAAAATCTATGCTTAGATGTGTTAATTTATAAGTATTTTGGGATTTAGATGATTGTTCATTTGCTTTTATTGTACAAAAAAGTAATTTTTTAGGGTGCTGCTAATTTTACACTAACAAAATTATAACCGCCTACCAGCACTTTTTGTTTTATTTATTTATTTATTTATTTTGTATTACTTCACATTATCAGTCTTCTGTTAAATAAATGTTCAGGCCATAAACACTAAGTCCAGTTTGTGAAAGCATTTGAGGCACTCTGTTAGGAATGATGGAAGAAGAGCAGGACAGATATAAGAATTTGAATTTGATTTTGCTTTAGAAAAGAAGGACGGGGGTGTAACTGGACCCAATACGGGGGTGTAATCCATCCATTTTGAACAAAAAGAGGACAAAAGTGGTTTCTACTTGGTTAACATATCAAACCAATAGGAGGAAATTTCTTTACCTTTTTTTCTCTTCAATTTTTTTCTTCTACTAGACAACTTAAAAATCATTTATACTTAATTTTCTTCATTTTTTTTTCTTTTTTTTTCACATTCTTTCTGTTCTAAACAAACACATCCTTAATTCCATATACTATCCCTTTGTTTGAACAGATTTTGAGGAAAAAGTGTGCTAAAGCAGAGTAGGATAAATAATCACCTTTTTTTTGTAATTAATTTAAAAACAGTGCTAAACTTGGTACTATAAATTTTGAAATAACAGCTATAAAGAAGTTGTTGAACATCCCCTTTGGTATAGAAGAAGAATTGATGGAAAACTTAGTCAATTATATATTATCACAAAAAGAAATAATTTATGACAAACATTAAGTTTGCAGCTCGTAAGGACACCCCCTCCCCCTAAAGAAGTTTGATTGTTAGGGATTAAATTATTGTTAAAAGTTGTTGAATATTATATGTCTAGATGGAGAAGGTCGAATTCTATTTTGCTGCTGATTATCTAGTTTTGTTTTTCTCCTGAAATGACGTAGATATAAAAATTGAATAGTTTGAAAGCAACTTTGAGGATAAATTTTGAAAAAACAGTAGAGGTGGGCAGCTTAGTGATAGAAACGTAAGAATTCAACAATCTTTGTGAGATCTTCTACGTTCCAATACGCTTCAGAGTTCAAACTTTTGTTAAGATAAACCAGTACCGACTCACCAAACAGATTCGCCTTTTGATGATGCAAGCAATGAACCCATACTTTTAAATGAATGAAAGAAAGAGAACACCGACACCCGGTTCTTCAAAACCTCAGATTAGAAAGTGCAACCATCCAAACAAACGGCAGGACAAAACATACCTGCTCTGCCAGCTAATTGGTGATTATTATATGCGACAAGAAGATTTGAAAGGGGAAAAAGAAAATCAAAATGAAGATGTAAGATGCTAGATGAGGAAAATTTGTACGGCAAAAATGATACAATCTGTGGTGGAATTAAACTGCGAGGTGGGGCTATGATTTGCCATACAGATGTAACTTGGAACTTGATATGGTAGCATCCAGCGGCTCAGCCGCTTCACAACAAGGACAACCCAGGGTCCTACACCATCCCATTCCATGTTTTCATATCAGTACCCGCCTAAACTTGTCCCAATCCCACCATGTACACAGCCTTTTCACTACCAAACATTTCTCTCGATCTGGGTTAAGATCTTCTTCCCCACTTAGATAACGCCACGATCTAAACGGTCTTAATTCAGTTTATCAGAATCCTGCATTTTACTCTTTTCAGAGTTGATTAAAAAAATGTTTTGCTGAGGACTCTTCTGTCGTTTTCAGATTTTTTACAATTTTCAGTTAAAGTGCTGCGAAAGCACTTGCAAGCCACCGCAAACCTAGTTCTTAAAAGAGTATTCGAGATGCCATTTGGTGCTTTACCCAGCTTGTGTCTTCAGCAAGAACATATTCCACGTTTTATTTTTCAACTTTTAAGGCAAGCATATCCCAAGACTTATGGCAAGGAAGCATGAAATAAGGAATCAAATCAAGTAATGGGTATGACAAATATGTATATGTTCAGAGTACCAGTCGATTCGTCAAAAATATCACGCTCCAGTCCATCTAGTATCTCCAATAAACTGAGCAGTATCTAATAAACGAAAACATGCTATGTGTTGACCTAAAAGAAATTATGGACACAAACAATCCTGGAATTTCAGTAGAAGCTCCGTACTTTCATTACGAGCGTGCAACTTAATTACCATACAATAATACGATCAGAAACCCTTTTCACAAAACTAGGGTCGTGTAAACAAAAGAAACCTAACCAACCCAAAAAAACAAACATGTAACACCAGGACACACGAGCAAATCGAAACAAGGGAAATCAAACTCCCAAATCTAGCTATATCCATACATCTAAAAGGGTCAGTCTATAGCCGCTAGCTTCTTCTAACTTCAATAAACCCAGCTCCATTTCCAACTATGAAGGACACACTGTACAAACCATCAAAATCACTATATATACAATAATCAATTACATTGTATAATTAATTACCACCTTCCCAAGTAGTAATGTAATCATTTAGCTAAGAACTCGAAGTAGACGCCTCTTGTCTTGATTCCCTCAAATATCGAAGAAGCGTTTCGGCCTGCAAAAACAGAAGCCAGAATTTTAATATCCAGGTCATTCTTTAAGATACCACAAATCCCCAACAACTTACATCATAAGCACACTAATGCTAAAGAAAAGATTCAATTAAATTAGTATTCAGTAATTGTTTGACCGAGCTTTTGCAAAATTGATTTTGGTTAGAATTATTGTTGAAGTAAAACCATTTCTATTTGGATGTTTTTATTCTAAAAGTAAGTTGTACTAAATCTCATATAACTTGTTTTAGTCGATTCAAAAACTACTTAGATTGCATCAACTAAAAACCAACTCTAGATCCAAGATTAATTTGTCGACATAGAATTAAATGTGTGAACATTCACTTATAATCATGTTATTCATTGGTATTTTAGATGACTCAACGTAAAACCAGAAGACTTAATGGACGATTGAAATGAAGTTTGTTAGTATGACAAGACTGAATAGAAGTTGTTGGTATGATCAAAAAGGGGTTTGATTTGACTGACCTTGTGCTTAGCTCGAACACTCCCAGTTTGAGAAAGGGCAACGAGAGGAGGAATGCCTCCCTCTCTAACAAGAAACCCTCTGTTTCTGATACTGTCAACACACAGCTGAAGGAGGGTCAGAACCGCGAACTCCTTTCCCTTCACAGACCCATCCTCAATGGCTTCCACAAGAGCAGCGATCCCACCTTCTTCCACAATCGCGTCCTTCCCTTCCTGTATCCCCGTCAGGCTGTTGAGCACCACCATGGCCTTCTCTGCCATGCCGCTCCCCTGCTCCGCCACCAGCTCCACCAGCGGCTTCACCGCACCGGCGCTCACCGCCCTCTCCTTGTTCTGCCTCACAGAACACAGCTTATAAAGCGTCGTCAGCGCGTCCTTCTTCCCTCTGCTCGAACCGTTCAGAAGAAGCGAAACCAAGGGCGGTATCGCTCCGGAAGCCCCTATGGAGCTCTTGTTCTCCTCCACCAACGCCAGGCTTAGAAGCGCGCACGCCGCGTTCTGCTTCGAAGTTTCGGTTCCCGTCTTCAGCACATAAATCAGCGACTTCACTGCCCCGGCATTAGTTATCAGCATTTTATTGTCCTCGTGGAGAGATAGGTTTAACAGCGCGGTGACCGCATGTTCCTGCGTCCAAGGATCGCTGCACCGGAGAAGCGGAACAAGAACCGGGACAGCGCCGGACTCCGCGATCAGAACGCGGTTGTCGGCGCGGTTCTTCGCTAGCAGCCGGAGCTTTGCTGCGGCGGAGCGCTTCACCGCCACTGACTGCGACTGGAGGCCGTCGATGCAAATCTTCACTGTCGGCTGGAGATCCTCCGGCGAAATGCTCTCGATAATCTCCGTGGAGAAGCTCTCCCTCTGCAGGAAACCCGTGCAGGGCTCCGGCTCCGGCTCCGGCTCCACCTCTCCAGATATATCGCTCTTCTGCACGCATTCCGGCGATGGGAGTGTCGCGAGGCGCTGCAGCTCGCCGGAGATGTCGCTGCTGCATGCGGAGAAATCGCTGAAGGCCTGGGAGAGGTCAAGGAAGTCCTCCTCCGCGGGTGAGGATTTTAATGATTTGTTGTTCCGCGACGCGAGCTCGCCGAGGCGGAGGTCGACGACGGAATCGGTGAGGTTCTCCGATAGACAGGTGGATTTCTCAGTGAAGGAGCAGCTGCTGTTGTCGTCTTGGAAGAAATTGGAGCGTATCGTGCGCATGGACCTTCCTATATGACGCTGCGTTTTGGACGAAACCGACGAGTGATACTGGTAAGTCCTGGCCAAGGGGAAACGGCTCGAATTAGACCGTGATTCCTCCAGCGAAACCATTCTCGAAGCTTTCACGCACACAAATTGGGAATTAGGGTTGTGTGTAGTTAGGTATTAACGTTTTTCAGCTCAGAGTTTCATAGTGAAAAAAGGGAAGTGAGTGAAGGCAGCGCCAGGTTGAAGACGACGAATAATAAGGCGAAGGAGAATAACTGTTTGATTTTTCTATTTTCTTTTTTTTTTATTTGGCTGTGAATGGTGAACGCTTTGGTATCCGGGACGCACTATTATCACTGGGCGTTCAGATTTGTAGCGTAACTGTCGTTGCTGATAAGGAGGAATCCTATAAATCGACGGTGAGAAATGCGTGGGAAGGTGAAAGAATTGAGGAATGGCATTGGGATAATATCATGCGGGGTCTTGGGCGTCGGCCAGAACCGTCGTCGTTTTGCGGTACCTTTTTTAACTTCAGTTGGTGTCTGGGTGTAATTACAAAAAACCCCCCAGTGGCTTTTACCTTGGGTGTGGTTTGGTGGTGACATGGGAAGATTCTGGTGGAGGGAGGTGTACGAAAAGAGCCGAAGACAGTTGTCAAGTGTAAGGAAGAAGTGGCACGTGTTGGCCTGATGAAGACAGGGGTTTTGCAGTTTACCTTAAACTTATTATATCTGCGCCGTATGATCTAGTGATCTGTATTATCTGAGTTATTTATTGCAAGTCAAAGTGTTTTTATGGGACGTAACCAAAATATGTTGTATGGGACTATGCCTTTACCTTATTTGGCTAAGACTTTTCTATCCCTATCTTTTTTAATTTATTTATTTTCAAATAAAGAATGTTTTGCTTTTCAATTATAAATCTATTTTCATCTTTTTATTAATCTATAAGTTTCATTGTTTTGTTATCATTTCATTTTTCCACAAGGTTATTAGAGCCACTTCTCCTCTTTCGTGGTCTTTTATACGGCCTTAAAATCGTGGAAACAATTAACATTATGGTGAGTTTCTTAAAAACATTATCAAAATAGGTAAATTGTAAAAAGTTATAGAATTAGATAAGTAGACTTCGAATTTTTAATACAAAAAATTTGTTTCATATATGTGATTTTTCCGTATACTTTTTATTAGCCATGTCTACTAAATGTAATTTTTTTTTTGTCGAAATATTGTTTGATAAGTATAATTTGTATTTTTTGGTTTTTTTTTACTAAAATCGTATTTATCAAACACCATTTCAGCTAATTAAAAATATTATAAAATAAAGTTATATATATATCAAATATAACTTTTGTGTTAAAAAAGTTAAAATTGTTTTGGTGTACTGTGATTTCTTTAGAAAATGAAGTTGTACTTCTTAATTATGATTTATTTAATTTTATAATTTATCATTTTTAATATTATTTTTCAAAAATTACACTTCAATAGTAAATTTTTTCCTAAAATAAAACCAATAGTAAAATTTTCCCTAAAATAAAATCAATAGTGTTGCATGAAGAACTTTTATGCAAATGATAGTGAGTAACTTTCCAATCAACTCTATTAAATGTTCAAATTATACTCTTTTAATTAAAATAGTGAAATTTTACTCTTTTAACTAGATTATTATTCTTTTTTTTTTCTTTTTTAGATATCATATTTTAAAAAGTAGTTCCTTCTCTCTACAATTTCTTAATACTGGATTAAAACTTATTTTTTATTAATTATCATTTAATTTTCACTTAATGTTATACATGTTTAACATAAAAAAAAGACTAATAGCATATATCTGTGGAATAAAACGAAAATAAATCGAATTTTAAATTCTTAGAAATATTTTATTAAAATCGAAAAGTTTTATTATCTTTATGGATTTATAATTAACAGGTAAAAAAATAACAAATAGTTATATGTAAAATAAGAACAAGTGTCTTTATTGAATTGAGATTTCAAAAAATTGTTTTAGTTTTTTATTTTTATTTTTTTACGACCGAAAATTTGCTTAAGAAATATATATATATATATATATATATATATATATATATATATATATATAATATTTTAATATATATATATATTTTTTTTATATTTAAATTTTTATATTTTTAAAAAAAAAAAATAATATTAAATATATATATATATATATATATATATATATATATATATATATATATATAATAGTTTAATATATATATATATTTTTTTTAAATTTAAAATTGTATACATTTAAAAAATATATAACTAAATAAACATCAAATAATTAAAAATAATTTCATTAGTAACCTGAAGTATATTCTCTCTTATAATAAGATTATTTGCTTTTTTTAAATTCAAGATCATCACATATATTGAAAAAAAATACAAAAAAAGGATAAATTAAAAACTCACCTTGAATGGATTCAAAAGTTAACACCTATCACATGATCCATTTTAACCATGAATCCACATATTTCCAAACCAATCATAACATTCTTATTAAATAATTTTTTTCTAAAATTATTAAATCTAGAATGTTATTTTACAATAATTAACAGCATATACATGTTTCAATAAATTTAAAAAATTACATTAACTAAAATGATATTTCTTCATGAGAAAAATAATAGTTTATTTAAGAACTGAGAAGGATAGCACAGTATTTAATATTTTTTGGGATTAAAATATTCTGTAAATTTAATTAATCAACGAGTAATATAAGTTACTTTTACAAAGACTTAAATCTTGAATTCCAAAATCGGTAAGCATTGAGTTCAATCCAATTAAATAAGATTTCGAATTAGAATGTATCTATACACACAGAATAGAAAAATGAGATAACATTAAAATAGAAATAAATATTTAAAAAAACTAATGATCAATAAAAAAATAAAAATTCTTATACTGATAATATAGTTGAAAATTTTCAAAATTACAATAGCCAATAGGGGATATATAATATAAAGTTCATGTTAGATATTTAAAAGTACTTAAAACAACAATTAATTGTATTGATATGTTATCTATTAACTCTCTGGGTATTACTAAGGCGATTTCTTTATCTGTTATCTAGGTTTATTTTGACAGTTTTTAACACTACTAATTCTGCAAAGTATCATACTATAATCAGTTTTAAATTTTTACATTAATTATCTACCTTTAAATGTAGATATAGTAGTACATAATTTATAATAATCAAAGTCTTAAATTAAAATTTGAGTAAAATAAGAATATATTTTCAAATATCAAGATTTTAAAATGTAATATATACTAGCTTTATCAATAAGGTAAAAGAAAAAATGAATCAATTATTTTCATTTATACATTTTGAACGGGAAACTTCGTTTACGGCATCCAAATCTAGCTCTAAAATAAAACCAGTGAACTTGAGTGTTAATTTATTTTAGGCTAAAAAAAAACTCTAAACGAACACGTGGATAAATACTGAATTGGAAATCCCTGTGGCGATGGTGGCTGCCCTGTTGTCCAAATTGATGGCTTCTTAGATACCATGTTATGAATATCATTATTAAAAATAATACATCATATTGTTCGATTTTTTATTTTAATTATTGGACTTTAACAATTGAAACCATACATAAACACAAAAGGGATAATCAAACTAAACAAGATAAAACAATCGAAATAAAATGGTTTGACTTTAAGCAAACTATTTTGTAAGATGGTTCACTTTAATTCAATTTAACTTTTCAAATAACTATTTCTTTACACTCTTATTTAATACTTCAATAATATAAATGAATATATATAATAAATTCACTGATTATCTACAAACTTAAAATCTTGGGTTGTAAAGAGAATATTAGTTTTATATCAAAAGGAAACAGAAACATGAAATCCTGCGCTATTCTTTATATATAGTTCTACAAAATTTAAGAAAAATATTCCAAGCTGAAAGAATTATCTGGCTTTGTCCCATTACAAACGCGTTTTTTTCCACGAATTAAAATAAGATGAGCCGAATAAGTTAGTGGGTTAAATATCTCCAACCTATCCTCATTAAAAAGTTGAACTAAATAAACTAGCTCAAAAGACAGAGTTAATCTTATCACAAACAATAAGTTTACTAAATAAAGTGGCTTAATTGTTTTTTGCGAAAAACTCGTGCTTTGATGAAACTTGTTTCTAGAATTAAGTTAGGTAGACCTAAGTGATTAGACTTGACCACAGTCCCAAGTCAATTTGAAACAAAAGTCATTGGAAGAATTGTAGCAACATGCCAAACTTGTGTTTAAAATTGAAGATTCATAGTAATGAGTACGAATTTATTTCAAAACGACACAAAAGACAAGATAAAAAAAACTTAATACAAATTGGACTATAGGTTTATAGTTATTAAATCATGCTATTAAAAGTCAAATTACCTGACCTTTCTTTTGTAAGTTAAATTTGTTTATCCCACATAATTCAAAGAATAAATTCATCAAATCTTAAATTAATGAAAAAGACATATCAAATCTTAAATTAATAAAAAAGACATTAATTAAGATGATTAATACAATTTCTCTTAATTAATAATATTGATATTTTAGGTTATTGTGAAGAATGAGTTAGTCTATTATCATTCTTATATAAACAAGAGGACACTCTACATATAACTATAATATTTTTGTTTTTACTTTCATTATTACTAACTTGATTGTCTAAATTTTTTTTATAATTATTATTTTTCAAAAAAAGGTCAAAACTAAATACAAAAATCAACTATTTAAAAATATATCCTGATTTATTGAATATTAAAACTGAAATCAAGTATACAAATTGAGTACGAAAATACACTTCGAAAATCAATATCAATTGCAATCTAAAAATAAATCATCATCATTCTAATACTCCTTAAAGTAACATTTTTGCTCAAACACAAGTTATTGAGAAAAATATTACTTGATATTATAATAAAAAGTTGACTATATATACGATATTGAAAATTATATAAATATTTACAATATGGATATTTGCGGCGAATGCTTTGTACCTTTCGATAATTAAATTAAAAGTAATAATTTAATTTGAATGTTCTGTAAGGATGAAGCATTCTGAGCTGTCCACAACCCAAGTTGTTTTTTAATATAAATATATTAAAATTGGTTCTATCTAATGTCGAGAATATTGGTTTCTTTCATACTTGCAGGTTTAGTTTTTCTGTAAAATTTCTTTATCTTATGCAAGGGATTAAGACAATTATATTATACTTAACAATTCATTTTTCTGAGAATGACTGAAAATAACTAATGAATAGCGCAAGTTGATTTCTTACGAATAATGAACAACTTGTCGAAAATGAAATAATAATGAACAACGTCACTGCTAAATTTGAATGTGTTAACTGCTCCAACACTTTGCCGACTCTATCAGCAATGCCATGAACACATGCAATTTGCATTATTAATGTACACGATTTTTAAATTAGTAGTATATATTTTTATTTTTTAATAACAATCTGTATTAATTAATTTTAATTAATGCGATATTTGACTTTTAAAGTGAATAAATAAGCACATAACAAAGTGAAAATACATTGACCTTGATTTCAATCAAAATAAATGCTACGTTGTAATGGTGATTAATTTTGCATTCTCAGTTTTTCACTTAATACCTTTGTGCAGGGTAAATGGTACGATAGTTTCTTAAACTCTAATTAAAATATTTAAAGCGTATAAATGAGTTGTTGTAATGATGATAATTAAATAGAGCTACAATTTTATGCTGGATTAGAAGACAATTAATTAAGTTGAGTTTAATTAGTTGAACTAACGAATGTCGTCCACGATAACGCGTATTTGACCAATAATATCATAAAGCCACCAACTTATACATTAAGATGAATTGGTGCAAAGTGTGGTTAGGGAATTGGGAAGTTGAACACGCAAAGAAGTGAGATCACCAAGAGTGGGGTTTACAAGAATATCATTAAGAAACCAAAGATTTGAGTTTTTGTATTCACATTAACAAAGTTACTTTTTGAACTTTTATCTCTTCTCTTTATCAGACTAATCATGGCTCAGCACACTTACTTTTTGTTACCACTCATTACTCTTTGTGCTCCCACTTCTTTATCAGCTTTTGCCAAAAAAGAAAAACTATCTTCGAATACCTCACGTATTGGTGGTCTTAATCACTATTTCAACTACATTTTGCAGCCTACGTATCTCGAATCTTCTACTATACTACTGTTTATAGTATGAATTTGATTTATTTTTCAATTAATTAACCATATATAGGTTTAGCTTGCTGCGAGAGAAAGTTGGAACTTTTGAATAGTGAAAATAAGGTAGATCTTTTACTCTGGCTTTAAAAAAAAAATGGATAGGAAGAATAAAGTTTGTAATGTAAATTCTTTTGACACTAATTTTAAATTTTGCAACGTTTTCGTATAAACAGTATTGTATATTTGTCCCTTTCTTAATTTAAAGTTGAGTGCAACATTACTCAACTTCAATAGCAACCTACATCATCTTTGGAAACCCTAGCAAGTATATTATCTAATGTGTACTCAATCAACGTCCAAACCCTACCAACTAACACAAAATTTGGCTTCAATAACTTTCACTATAATCCTGCAGTTCAATAAAGCTATGTTTGACTTTTTTTTTCACTTAGAATTTATTTTAAACTTAAAATTCAAAGAGCAAAGTTTAATATTTTTAATTACAAAATGACCCAAGAAAAAAAATGTGGGGAGATGAAAGAGCAAGAAGAATGGAGATGAGGGACAGGTAAAGTGAGAAGAGTGGGGTGGAGAATTGTGCTAGAGTGAAAACTACACAGTTATTTTCTCCTCAAATTTCTTAACTTTTTAAAATAATCCATCTTTCTTTTTCTTTTAAGTTAAATGAATTTTTTTAAAATATGAATTACAGTCGATGTTATTTAAAAAAAATTACAGAAAAATGCATGGAATTATGAGAATGGTTCTTAATAAATGAGAATGGAAAATAGGATGGGAAACAGGTAAAGTAATCCGATATTTCTGATTTAGCCCATGTGATCAAGTCAAATATTTTTTACGAGAATAAACTAGTGAGGATTTTAAAAATATATATAGTTAAAAGATTTAAAAAGCATTTTAGATACTAATATATTTAAATAAGTATAGATAATTTTTATTATAAATATTTTTTTATATATATTTATTAAAATGACACATTTCTTGATATTTTTAAATATTAAACATGCTAAGTTACATAAAGAGTAAAATCTATAAGTTGATGATAAAAATTATGGTATATTTGGATGCCTTATAGCAAAATATGTTTTTAAAAGTTTACTGAAATATAAATGTGCACTCCTTATAATAAAATAGATTTTTAAAAACTGATTAGGATGAGCAGAAGTAATTTTATATCGTATACTTATTTAAATATTTTTTTAAGTAAAAAATTACATAATAGTTTTATAGTTTAACTTTTGTGGTATAAAAGATGGCAGGATAAAGGTGGCATTTGAAATGAAGAATGATGTGTTGACATCACATTATTACGAGGTTGTGGTGGAAAAATGAATGACCCTACAATGTTATTGAGAACCTCTCATTTACACCCCACGTGGGGGCCGTGTAACGAAGAACTACACCTTCATTTCTCAATCATTCTATTCAAAACGTTACTAGGCTACACTACCACCATGCCTTCAAATCAAATCATTTTCTGTTCACTTCGTCAAAAACAATTTCGTAATAGTTAATAGAGGCCCACAAGTTTTGAACAATTACGAGATATAAGGATTCAAATTACTTTTTCCCTAAATATTAGTTTTAAGAATTGAGTAATAAACACAAGGAGAGTGAGAAACAAACTTAAATACTTTACTATTGTGTAGAAAAATTGGTTGATTTGAAACAATTATTTCCGTACAAAGTGTATGGTAATGGGGCGTAGCAAGTACAATTCGTGTATAAAACAAATCCCTCCCGTGTTGTCCTTTGCTTTGTCTCTTTATCTCACCTACACTTTATCTATTTCTCAAGTTACAAGTAAAATACACACTATACACTGTTCTAAGACTATATAAATAACCACTTTATTCCCAATTCCCAAGACAATAAATTTCATTTTAAAATTTTCAAATTAGCTTTCAATATTCTAAACTGTTTCTCAGCTCAGTCTAACCATCACTACACTCAATTAACTCAGTCTATCCATATTAATTCTAACATGATTAAGTATAATAATTATTTTACTTCTTTAAATTTTTTTTTCCTATATTTACCCTATTTTGTTGTGCTCTCCTGTCTTTCTCATTGAGTTTTGTTTGTGATCTTCTCCACGAAAGCGTTTATTTTTGCAAAAATATGAAAATGAATGCAAATTCTTGATTTGTCATCATCAAATTGTTAATTTTTTCTATGGGCCATAAAGAGTTACAGCTATATGATCTTCGTCAGCATTTTGGTGCATGCAGAAGAATAACAAAAAGTCCAAAGCGACATATACACGAAATCATGCATGCAGAAGAACAGAATCCACAACCCCATAAGGAACAGTTGCATATGGGCCTGATTCCTGAGGTATAAATAAAACAAATAGAGATTTTATTCCTCCTCAATTTGTATGAATCTCATGGTAAAGATAATGGGAGCAGAAATTGTGACAATTCATTGGAGATTTTTATGAATCCATGTTTCACAAAGGGCCATTGAAATCACAAGTGTTAGTAGGAGTAGGTGTGGGGTGCATTATAGGGATAGAGTGAGTGTTGAAAAATGGGAACACAAACTTTTGGAGTATTGGTTCAGAATCTAGCAGTGTCCCTTCATTATATCTACATCACACTCTCTCTCAAAAATGTAAATCCTAATGATGAGTCATGGCTGGCAAAAGGATTACACTGGGTAAAGTCACAGAGTTCATCTCTTATTTTTCAAAATTAGTGCTGTGGGTATTTTAACGTAATTCACACTTTTAACAAACTCTAAAATATTCCTTATCAGTGTCATTGGTGGAATCAATTTAGATCTTATCAATGCTATCGGTGAAATCAATTTCGATAGATTTATTATACAAAATAATAAATTTAGGAATAAAAACTGTTTGATTGTTAGTAATTTTACAGAATAAATAAGAAAAGATTTGCCGATAGTATACTGAATGATGCGAGAGATTTAAGAAAATTGTAATTTGAAATTACTAAATAATTCTTATAAATGAAATTTATAAGTAAAAATTATAAAATATTTTTATAAGTGAATTATAGTTTAAGGTTTTCATTATCCAAAAAGGTTCATTAGTAATTTGAGAAATATATCAATTAAAAAAATTAAAATAAATCTATATCATTTATTATATTCTTTTGCAAACTTTTATAACCAATCCTTTCAAAATTTCTTCAAATCTTATAATCTATTTATTAATCTAAGCAACCCTACTATTTATACATAATCCACTCAAATCCCTTTAAATATATTTTCTCAAATTTACTCTCTAATCAAACAAAGCCTAAAAAAATAAGTGTAAGATATTTAATATATTTCTTTAAATAATTACTAATTATATGAGAGGATATAAAAGAAAACTTACCAGAGAAATTAGATATATCTATTACCAGTTGTTTTAATTCTTCACAGCACTTCCAGCACTCAAAAAACCACAATACTTTAAAATTAAGTTGGGAAAAGTGTTAACTTAAAAGACTAAAGTTTGGAAATTTTACAAATATTATAGAGACAAAAACTATTTATTTTAAAATTAGGAAATTAAAGTCAAAGGTTGAACAGGTTTTCCTGTACTAAAGCCACCTTTACCTCTTCAAAAATTAATTTGGTAAAAAATATTATATGAATAAGTTTAATTAATAATCAATATTTTAAAGTTATAGTCATATTTGAGAAATTATTTTACTGAGTTTTTGAAAATATAAATATACTTGCAATCTTATAAATATATAATAAATGTGTTATACAAATTTTTAAATCACATGAGTTGGTTTTACTTTATTTATTTTAATTAATACGATATTCATGCATAGTTTTCATTTGTGTGTATTTATAAAGTAATTGATGGTTTTTTCATAGTTAAATAAAAGTGTACAAAAATCTTTATATAGTTGGCGTGATTTAATTGGATTCAGCTAACAATAGTATTAAATATTTTAACATAATTCATAATAAAATGTATTTCTAAATTAGAGTATGTTTTTAGAATAAATTATATTTTTTACGTATATACAAGTTTTTTTTAAGTAAATATCTTTCTAATAAAAGATTTTATACTTAAAAAAATTACTCATAGGTTGTTGATCCATGCTACTTTCTTTTGAATATTTTGGTTCTACACACTTTTTTTATGTTGATTTTTTGATTGAGTGGAAGTTTTCTATCCTGATCCATTTGAGTCAAAATGAAGTCTTGTAAACTTGACCAAATTGATAGATCTAGTTATTTAGTAAAAGTAGACTGAATTTTCATTTATTTTAATGTTTGAAGACCAAATTAATTAATATTACAAATATGGAGTCTTTAACCACGTTTAACTGAAAATATATAGATTAAAAACATATTATTTTATTTTAATAATCAATACTTAATACATAATAATATCAGTGTTATTAGGTACATATGGTTAACGTTATGAGCAATGGAAAGTAAGTTAATTTGAAATTTTATATGTAGAGGTAGATACAGATATAGGCATATAATGATCTTCTGCTCAGGACCACCCCGTTGAATGCCATGGTGTGGTCCCAATCCCATTCTGAAATTCAGGTTCCCCTACCCCACCCCTTTCTGGAATGTGATAAAGCTCAACATTTTATAGCTCTTCATCAATGAGCTGTTGCTGGACCAAAGCAAATTTAGCAATGAACCATGCATAGAGGAAAAAACCCACCACTTTCTCACCAAAATTGGGGGTGGTCCAAAATCAGCCTGTCTCAAGTTCGATATTTCTTCCTGCACCTCTATACATTTCTTTCGCACCCCTACAAATATCAAAATTTCCATTTTGCCATTCTCAGTGTACAATCCAAAAGTTAAAAGTAAAAAACTTTCTAACAATCCATAAGTGATTATTTTATTTATTTTTAAATTATACAATTTAAAAATTATTTAAAAAAAAACTTTCAAATTACACATATCTTTTTTATTAAAAAATAGACAAGTGATAATTGAGGTCGCAATGGGAATTAACAACACTTTTATTGACCATGATCAAGGAGACAATAATGTTATTAGGGAGAAGCTCGACCATGAAAAAAATAATAGGATCTAAATATGTTGATGGTGATTTTCTTCTTGAAACCGAATAATATTTAAAAAAAAATTAAGATATAGAATAATTGAGAGAATATAATATTTATAGAGTCTAAAAATAACTTTTAAATTATATAATTCGAAAACCAAAACTAAATTATGCAATTTAGAAAAAAATTTCAAATTATATAATCTATAAAACCATCTTGATTTTCAGATTACACGATTTAGTAAAGACAAAGTGAAAATCACGGAAGTAAAGAAGAAATGCATGGACGTGGAGGAAGAAATGCAGCCTCAAATTTGGCTTTCTGTAAACTACTTTTTGCTTCTCAGTTTTGTCGGCGCAAGCGCTACAGTTTCCTCTTTTTGCATCGTTAGTTCATGTCTCCATTTCTGTGAGCTCAAATTCGTTTTCTCTTTTACTATTTCTGGACCCAAAAACCAGTGAGAAGTTTGAGAAAAATGAGAGGTAGGAAAGATAGCTAAAGCCAACATATGTGTTTGCCATGATTTTTATCCCTTGACATCTTCACGAGGAAACACTACACAATTAAAAGGAAAGTTTCACCTGGTGAGTTACAAGCAAATAATAGAGTTATAAATCTATAGCATTAAAGCATTAAAGCGTTTTTAGATGGTGACTCTCCACTCTACTACTTTCAGTAAACAAATATTTTTTATATACATATTCAGGAATTAAATGAAAATGAGTACAAGGTTTACAATGTAGTATTAGTAAGTGAATAATTTAGTACGACTGATATGCTTCAGTGCTAGCCTACTCAATTCTTTCCATAATCATGAGGTAATTGTTGGGAAATGTTGAGATTTCCCCCTAATAATATTGAATATTAAAAATAGAGAAACTAGACAAAAAAAATTTTGAACGGAGTTCAGCAAATAGCTTAATCTCCGGGAACCACACAATGACACTACTTCTATTAAAAGGGAGAAGAGAATGTTTTGGTACATTGAAATGGG
>Ga0099825_1000260_pt1 | contig 49660 bp, 16 predicted proteins | sample SiratroredBW_FD_76838 | JGI IMG/M metagenome (GOLD analysis project Ga0099825, IMG submission 76838) | Root nodule microbial communities of legume samples collected from California, USA - Siratro red BW | ecosystem: Host-associated > Plants > Roots > Nodule | place: USA: California | collected...
ATATATATATATATATATATATATATATATATATATATATAATTTCATTAATCATTACTAAGTTAACAATGAACTTTGATTATCAAGAAAAATGAATAAATAAATATTTATATATAATATATTGATGAAAACTGTGAAAGAAACTTAAATTTCATTAATCATTACTAACCTAACAATGAACTTTGATTATGATATTCTTTAAAAGATCCGATATAGATTGTCAGTGTCTTTTTAATGCTTATATGTTCATAGGGTATTATATTCTTCCAAAAACAGTGACAAGACACCAACAGACACAATCACTTCCATTTTGTTTCATCACTTCTTTACATAAAATAGCAGCAAATTTATAAAAGGATATGTAAATTTTATACCCCCAAAAACTGTGACCATGCACCAACAGACACAGTCACTTCTTAACACATAATTAATAACAAAAAAATTATAAAAATTGATAATTGAATATGCTCAAATCGATGATTATATTTAATAAAAATATCAAGCAATAATGGATGTGTACTTCATAAAATAATGAATCTATAAACAAAAGAAATCAAATGCGTGTAACCTTATCCTATAATATTAAGCTATGGCATATAATCGTGCACGTATAGACCACTTATTTGTCTATCCAGACCTCGAATTCAATGTCAGCTAGTGTATTTAGGAGTAAAAGTTGATGAGTATTTTTTTGGTATAAAGAAATTTTATTAAAATTTATCCAAAGATAAATATGGTCCACCCTAAATATATAGACAATTGCAATAGGAGTCACTTATACTATTCTGAAATTTAAGAATGAGTTTTAATGCAGTTTTACATTAAGGAATTAATGTGATTTTATTTTGGGTGAATACAGTAATTAATGTGATATTTGTAAAGATCATGAAACATATATATATTTGTAAGGATTGCACTGTTTTATAAAATATGTTAAAATTTTTAGATCTTTTAGTGAACAATTAGCAATGAATTCTCTGTGTAAATTAGTTATTCGATTTTATTTGATCATAAATAATTATATGTGATAAATTTCTTAATTACAATAGTTGTTCTAAAAATCATATTAATTATGAGTAATATATGATTAGATAACTGCGTAAAACAATTTATTATTAATTTTTTCTGATATATACAAATTCATCTTATTCAATAAATAATTAAATAATTTTAAATTCATATACTATGGTAGTGCTATTTTGATTTAATTACTAACTGAGTCAATTGAAGGAGCGAAAACAAAGAAGATGAATTTAATTTAAAATTATGTGAGTAACAGGGAAAATCTTGCCTTTCTTTTCATTCTATTTTTTTATAAGTTTATTACTTTTATTTATCATTTTTCTTTCTCTGCTTAATTAAACAAAGGTTAAATCTCAAGGCCCTGGTTTAGATTAAACTATTTCAAATTATTAAGGGCGGGGGGGTTTGCTTGCACTTGTAACAATATATAAAAGTTTAGGTTTTGTTTGTTTTCCGAATATGCCTTGTTAGTAAATTATTTAGACTTGTGAAAATACATATACAAACGCTAAAACGTCAATTCTAGAAAAAAAAATGTATTTGGATTAGTTGGACTTACATGAATGATGAATGATGAATGAGGATTGGTTGTTGTTAGAATATCTTTTAATCAAGGTAAAAAGAGCAAATATTTCTTCTTTTAAGTTTTAAGGTGTAAACTATATAAAAATGAAGATACGATAGTTTTGTGAAGTTCGCAAGAGATTATTAGTTTTTAATGTGATTGTAATTTTAAGAATATCATTGTAATATATTTTGAAAATGTATGATTATTGATAGAGGTTGAAAAATATTAGAGAATATTGTATTTTGTTGTTTAAATTGTTATTTTGTTTGATATTGTTGGTGTTTATTGTACTTGTTGTATGTATTAATTAATCATTAAGCAACACCATAAGAAAAAAGTGATTTAGAAACTAATTTTTAGTTATCAAATGAAATAGTTATTAATTGCAATCAAAATAATCACCAAATTATATTTTGGTTGCTAAATAACTATAAAATAGAAATAATGATTGAATTTAGTGACCAATTAAGTCAAATAATTGGTATCTAATATTAGCTATCAAAGTTTTAGTGACCTGTGCTATTAGATTCTAAATTAGTCTCTAACTTAATTAGATACCAATTTAGAATCTAATAGCACAGGTCACTAAAACTTTGATAGCTAATATTAGATACCAATTATTTGACTTAATTTGTCACTATATTCAATCATTAGTTATATTTTGTAGTTATTTAGCAACCAAAATTTAATTTGGTGACTATTTTGATCACAATTAACAACCATTTTATTTGGTAGCTAAATATTAGTCTCTAAATAACTTTTTTCTTTGTAGTGCAATATCTTGTATAACTTATTCAATATCTTGTAGCTCAAGTGATTATAATGATTCTCTCTCCTCTAAAAGCATATTGCTTGAACATTTGAGTAAGATATTCAAGTCATAAGACTAGTGACTCAAATGTCATTTATAAAAGAATAAATGTGAGCTAGAGATAAGATGTTGTACACCTATCATTACATTTTGGCAGTATGTGGCATGTGTCATGGATGTTCAAGAATTGATTGTACATTTAAGATCCTTTAACAATGAAGGAAATTCTAAAACTTGCTAGATTTATTCTAACAAATTGATACCACCCAAGTATTGGCTATAATGATCAAGTGATTAACTCTAAGTAGTTTTTGGAACAAGGAAATACTTGAGAGGGTGTTGATCTCGAGTGACAATTCACTGACATAGTGTTGCTTAAGCGAAATAAAGATTGTCTTATGTGTATTGATGATGTCTCTAAAACGAAGAACTTGTTCAAGTGACAATATACTTAGATAGTTATGATGATATATCATGCATAATTATTATGTATGATGTATGCCTTTACACGTGTATGTTGATATATAAAATATGAGATTAATTATATATGTATTGTATGCATGACATATATCATTTTTCAATGACCCTTCTGTAGGTGATGCATATAATTTTGGTATGTATGTATATAAGGTTTAATTTTGGATGAGTTATCCTAATTAGATGGTTGCATAGTTCTTAATAAATAATGTAGAGATATATAGTTAGTATAAGACATGAGAATCATAAAGTTTTATATTCTAATTTCATAATTGTTTAATCACTTAGACAAGATTTTAGATAATAAAAAACTAAAAACTGTTTATATTTTGTTTGCCAACATATGACTTTAATAGTAGTAACAAATTCTTATAAGAATTTGTTCAAATTGTGATATCTTCCCTTTCTAATAGAATGTGAGAGTAAATGAATAACTAGATAGTTTTTTTTTTGAATATTTATATATATTATTTTGAAAAATTTTATCTTCAAATAATTATTATACCGATATACAGTGCATAGTTATAGTTTATCAACCTAGAGTTATAACTATCATTTTTGGCTTTACAATAATAATATTGTGTAAAGTTTCAAATAAATTATTTTAATTTGATTCACCGAAAACGTGGTTCGAAGAGCGAAATAGAGAGAAAGAAAAGAAAAAAGAAATACAATGATTTTGGAAATTCTGTAAGACAGAAAGTAAAAGAAAAAACACGTGAGTGCTACACCTTTTATATTTTAGTAGAATTGTAAAAAAGGTACAATTTTATTTTAAAAATAATGGGGTAATTAATTAAGTATTGAATGTGATCGATTATCTATTTATTTAATCAGAAAAACTATTCGTAAAATACATATAATGGATTATACATATGTAACTGATTATATATTTGTTATACGTAAAGTTAAATTATTATTAGTTTTTGTTTATTTTTCATTTTACTCATATTTTCCTTCTACTAGTTAAAGAATTTTCTTTTGTCATTGGCATGCTCAAATAAACCCTTTTAGTCAGTCAGAAAGTCAGAACTTGGGAATGACATGATTAGACTATTGAATAAATATAACTGTAGTTTGAAATGTTAAACATATTTATAAATTAATTTTCTAATTTGATTCTTATTATGTAGATTTTTTAAATCGAGTCCTTGGAGTTTCTAAAACTAACTTATTATTTTTAACAGTTTTAAGATGTTAAAAAGAACTCTCAAAACTTACGTTTTATTTTATAATTTCAGGACTCAACTAAAACATTTATAAATAGTTCAGATATCTAAAAGTAAGTTAAACCTAAATGTTATAATGTTTTTATGATAGAATTGTATTAAAAATCACATTGTCTTATACTTTATAATAAAAAATAATACTTTTATTTCTTTAACCAATAGTTCAGCTAGTTAGTGTTTTTTAAATATAAAATGTTTAAATTATAGTTATTTAATTTTTCTAATACATTGACCTATTTATTATGTTAATAATATCTTAAAATAAATTATTATAATTATTAATTATATTAATAAATATTAAAATAAATATCTTTTTCCCATAACTTAAACATTAAAATTCAAGATGAACATAAAATGAAATTAAAATCTCAATTCACACATTGTTAAAACAAGAAATGATGGACTATAAGTACATTACTACAATATGGCAAAACTAGAAATATAATTAAGCGAATAACCATAAGCATGTATATGATGTGTAAATCCATATGAAAATGTTTTTTTTTTTTTTACCTTTTTGTTTATAATAATAAACAAAAATGATACTAAATATCTAAAGAAATTACTGTAAAAGTAAAATAATAAAATGAATGTATTTCATAAAATCTGGTTAGAATAATTTAAAGTAAAAATCAATAATAAGAACAACATGCAAGTTACTTATGAAATAATGAAGAAACAAAATAAGATAATAGAAATGTGAAGTGTAAAATGTGGGAGAATCTCTGATAAACGTGGACATGGGAACCTGTTGATGACAGGTGAGTCATCTTTTTGTAAACTGTATAATTTCAAGTACCCTAGTTCATGATTTTCTCCGCCAGACTCATTAGTGAGCTCAAACCCTATATATACGCACCATGTTCATCGATTTCTATGTACAAAAACCAGATCGAGGAAATAGCTGTAGTAGAGTAGCCACTATAAAAGGAGAGAGATGGAGATTGTAGATTACTAGATTCACTCTATTGTAGTGTCACTGCCTCACCAGAGTCTAATAAAGAATAGTGCACAACAGTGGAGTGAAGTGACTGGCACATAGAGAGACTTAAAAGAAGTAACGGGAACCCCACTTTTCCATCCTCACTTTCCTGTTTTTTTACTCTTTATTCACTGTACTTACACAGTACAACATTTATGTCGGTTTGTGTGAGTGTGTGTGATAAGGCTCTTCCTTTTGCTTCAGAGAGATAAAAAAATTGAGAGAAGGAGAAACGTGATGGGAAATGAAAATCTCCTTTCTTGCTAGTTCTGGTTTTTCTATCTCTGGTTTGAGTTGTGACTGGAGAAAAATCCTCTCACCATGGAATTTTTCCATTCCCTGGAAAAGGAAAAGATGATATTTGCTTACCCTTTGTTTCGTTTTTTGTTTTTGGAAACAGTGCTTTTACTGTTTTGCCAAATTTGTGTGGATGTGAGATCTTTAATCGTTTTTCCTTCTCTGACTCTCACGAAGACATTGACTACTCTCCCTATTCCCTCTCTCTCTCTTTCTGCTACTTCATTAACACAGTTTCTCTTCCGTGATTTCTGCTTCTTCTGACCCTTTGATTTTTTTTTTTCAATTTTCTAGCTGTTTATTTTTCCTGCTCAGATAAAGTTATATGGAACTCATTCTGTGTTCTAAGTCATATTTCATCTCACCCCTTTCTTTGTCGATTTGGTTCCTTTTCTCCTTTAGCTGTTGTGCCTGAGATACTCTTCTTTGGTCGAAGCTTTTGTTTTTTCTGGTTCGCTTTGAGGGAAGAACCGGGGAAGTATATTAAGTTAAAGATGCACTTAGTTTGGTTGTGATTCATGTTGTTGCATAAAGAAGTTGACCCTTTGATTTTTGTGCCTATGAACATTACATTACATACTCTTGTGTGATTTGATCATATAAGTTACTGCATTCGATTTTTTTTCTTCTGCTGTGTCCGATCGTGATCTTTATATGCAGTGTATTTATTGGTGTATCTATTTTTCATCTGTTTTGAATGATATTCAAAGGGTTAGAAAGAGGACACTGTTCTAGTATGATGAAGGAAAAATATTTGAGAATCGTAATCTATTTTTTCCGAGTACTCTGATATTTTTAGGTCCTAGGGTTAGGGTTCTTGTAAAAGAGATGTGTTTTTAATATCTTAGAAGCCGATTTCACTGAAGTTGTTATATAATGTCTATTAGCTTTATATTCCTTAGCAGTCTGCATGCTAGTTAACAATGATTAAAATGTTGTAATACTTAATTAATCAGTGTTAAGCGTTTAAGTGCTTGGCAGAAAATGATTCCCTCTTTCTGAAAAAGTATACCATGTTTGGTCTTACCCATGAATACTAATTAAAGGTTGTTATAGTCTTCTGTATCTGTCACTATATCTGCATACTGTTTATAATGTTTGTCAATATGAATCTCAGATCCCTCAATCCTTGCATTATTGTTAATGATTTCCTTCTATGCCTACTAATGAGAGCATTCTAGTTCTGTCCTTCTAGTTTCATCTTTGTTTGTTGAATTCCATTTGTTTACCTTCTTGGATATACTATACATGTTTATTTATTTATTTATTTTTATTGCAGCATTTTTGCTTGGTCTTTGAATTAAATTAATTGGTAGCGGATTTCATGAATGAAATGTTATGTGAAGATTCTCACCCATTATAGTCTTTTAAATTTTGTCTGATCTTTAGATCTGATGGAATATTGTTGTTGTAACATTTTTGGTACAAATTTTTCTCATATGCTATGTATCAATTTTGGATCAAGAATAATGAAGGTGTAGTGTGAGAAATAGTTTAAGAGAGCTTCCTTCAGTCCACTCATGGATGGGTAGAGGGTTTGGATTATCTGCTGACTCATTCATTCAAACACAATAGAATTGAGTTTATGGTATGCTATTGTGAATGTGTGAATGATGCAGGAGGTAAAATTCATCTTTTTCTTGTCTTTGCTTGGACTGAAGGGAGCTCCCTTTTAATATTTATGTCATTATATTGTAGTAACAATTTTTATCATGTTACCTTTTCTTCATCTTATTATTATCTCTATATATACTCTTTACTCAAGACTTGCTCATCGTTTCAATTGTTTATTCACTTTCCCCTCATACTCTTTGGCATGAAAGATATGTACAATTTCATTTGAATGTCTTTCAATGAAATCTGAAACTAATGGATTATTATAATCATTACTTGTTATGGAAATTATAGTTCATTTACCATTTTATTTGTCTTCAATGAGCAATCTCAGTTATGGTTGCAAATTATCCATCAAGAGTTTATTTCGTTATTTAACTTGTTGCCCCTGATATATTTCATGCACTGGCAGAACTCATTAATTAGGAAGACTTTTGTTTTTAGTTTTAAATGGGTATTATAATTTGGCAAGCCACTAATTATTTAAGTGTGTTGCACATTCTTTTTTAATAAAGCTGAAATTTATTTATGTTCTCAAACTTTTAATCACTTTAATTATTAACATATATTTACATCCTCTTTGCTCTAAACCCCAAAGCTTAGTGGGTAGTCACGGTTTTGTGTTGGATTTGGGAAAATTGTGGAATGAATTTACCTGTATTAGGGAAATAAGAAACAAGCAACAAAGCTCTTATCTTTAGGTGGCACGTCCAAATCCAATCTCTTTTAACATATACTATTTTGGTTATAATTTATAGAAATTTAAATTTAGAGTAAAAGGTTGATCTAGCAAGTTTTATTGTAACCTATATATAACAAGTTGGACAAAATGTTTTCAACAATTTCTTTTTATTTTTTGACGTTGCCAATTTGATATTTTATTTTTTCGTCTTTCCGTTGGGTTTGGGCCGTTAAATTATATATATATATATATATATATATATATATATATATCTTTAAATTCTGGTTTGGTTTTAGATTTTCTTGATTTCCATTAATATCTATGTAGGGCAAAAAAAATAGTTTGTTTCAGAAGGAACTATTAATAAAATGTACAAAGATATCAAGTGTAGAAACCCAGGAGACTACATTAGTATTTATTTTTGTATCTATTTTCCCACACATATGTTGGTGGTGGAAATGAACTTACGATAAGAGTTATTGCTTTTGTATGGTACTAACTACTTACCCTTGCTATCACATGATTTGTCACCCACAAGATTCTGTATTATGTAAAGTATTAGTAGTTCAGATTTTGTACATTTACATCATGTTGTCATTATCCTAAACAGTGATGTGGACCCTGTATTGTCTCCTAATTTTGAAGGTGCAACATACATGCATGGGCGATACAATATAGTATATGAAAATTGATCTTCCACCAACTATGCCCTTAATTTTTAATTTAGGTATGCATGTATTTGTAGCTTCCTATATCATTTATGCAACAAATTCTTTTCACTGTAGCTTACACATCAGTAATTTGATGAATTTATTTTGAAGGGTTTATATATATATATATATATATATATATATATATATATTATGTGAGAATGTTCCATCTTGTCAACAAATCTGACGATTATTTGAATATATTGAGTTAATTAATCTAGAGGTGATGAAACAATTTTAGGAAAAATTCATGTGTTATAAAGTTATTTAAATAACAAGATGTTAATTTTTTAATTAATATTTAATTTTATGTTGATTAAGAAAGTTAGGGTCACTGAAATTATTTTAATACTTCTGATTTTATAAAATAAATAATTCTAGTCTCTATTAGAAACAATATATAGATCTAAATGTAAGATACATTTAAAACACATAATTAAATATTTAATAATAAGATATTAGAAATTTTTTATATATGTATCACGTTCTTTTGGATTCTAATATAAATTTGTTTTTTTGTGTGATACTAATTTTTAACTATCTCCCATATATTTAATATTAATGTTATAAGACTGTCTGCACGTTTATTTGTCATCCTCTTGATGATTATGACTTAAGGTAATTTATAATTTTTATTTTTGTAAAGTAAAAGTATTAAATTAATCTAATTATCACTAATACTTCTAATAATGTGAATTTGTATTTAAATAAAGAAAGTTATATATATATATATATATATATATATATATATTATTTTGTAAAAGAGATTTATATAAACAACATAATGTTTTACAAATATATAATAAATATCTATAAATAATTTTATGTTAAATATGGAAGTAATTTTTATAATGTATTTATTTTGTTATTTAGGAGCAATATAAAGTTTTATCAATTTTGGTAATATAAAGTTGTATGGTTTTGTATTAGATAAGGAAGAGTTTTGGCTGTCACAAGTGGTCTTAACATTCATCACTATGATAAGTGATATCGATATGGTGTTATTGTTAGTTTTGACAATCTATGATGTAACATTTTGTCTGTTCAGCTATGACTTAACAGCGACTCCAATAGTAAGTTAGTTTTTTCTATCCTAAGAATCAAAATGAAAAAAGTACAAGTATTTCAGTGTCAAATCATCACTAAATTAAAAAGATAAGTAGAATATTCAAGTTTTTTTTATCAACAACTTCTCTTAATATTTTCTCCTGTTTACTTTTTATTTTGATTATGTACTATAGTCTGAATATCATGTTGAGTACTATAGGTAGAATACAGCACAAAAGGGTTTGAGGTTCCTCAGGAATTATTTATTGATTTATATTGATTTTGGGTGACTAGCTGGCTATAAACTGTCACAGATGCCTCACAAATATACTACCTAGCTCCATTGATTGCAGTGTAGTGTGTGTCTGCTGTGTGGGTATATCACTTTATTTCAAAACATCTATAAAAGCAAACTTTGGTCTGTTTTAGAACCCAAAGGTTTGATTCTTAGTTGGAACTCAAAGACCATCATATGCATAGAATAGGGCCAAGTTAGCCTGTGATTGTAACACATTTTACTGTGATGAGTCAATTTCAGGTACTTCTTGTTGCCAGAACAATCATCATGAAAGGTGCACTATGAGATTGAGAAGCAACCTGGGTTCATTGGATAGAAAATAATAAAAAATGAGAAGAAAACGTACATTGCATTTTTTTATTACAAGAAATTAAGAATTGACTAAAGTGGTTGGTTATAAAGTGTATTGTCATTCTCTTTTAATTTCCTTTTATGAAAAGCAAAGAAAATTCTTTGTTCTATATACAAATGGCTACTGATGAACCTTCCAGTGTTGCAGTGTCTGAAATTAAATATTAGAAACTCTGTCTTCTTGTCCATCAGTCACTACTTGGATCTAGGAGGTTGGAACTTGGAGCTATACCGTTCTACCATAGTTGAAATTTATAAATATTTGAATCAATATGGAGTTTACCCTAACCAATGATCTTATGTTTACTTATTCTTTACCCTAATATTCCCTTAATATTTTATGTTTGTATTTTTGAGTATTTAAATTGTTTTGGAACTGGTGGGATATCTATTCTCAGACAGAGCATATGTTGTTTAGGGTGTCATTTTTTGCAATTTAAATATGATATTTTGGGTTTTTAAAAGGTTTTGGCAAAAGTACTTTTTTCTTGAGACAATATACTTCCAACTCTTGAGGCAATAGTTCCAATATGGAATAATATTATTTAAGTACATTTGCATGTGTTTAACTGAACAAGCTTCAAAACTAAGTCAGTTTCTTTAGGAGTTCGAGGTGCAAGTACGCATGAACTGAATTTTTTACATTTTCTTTACTTTTTAATTACTTTTTAATGACTAAATGCTGGATGTTTGAAGAGATGGCAGTATGTTATTTGGTCCTTAGTGTTAATTAAAAAAAAAAATCATCTCCTAAATCTGGAGAGGATTTTGCCCTAACTCTCTTCTTCGTCTCTATTTGCTAGAATCTACTAGTATTTTAACTTTTTGTTTGTTTAACGTTGATGTCATTCTAGTTCAGGACCACTACTTTTGTTATGTTTGGTCAGCACTGTTTTGGATTCCACTAAATTGACAGTGTGAAATTTGAGGTATAACACTTTATTGCTTGTTCTTTTTTTAGTTTATTCTACTGAAATATATTTGTTTTATTTTGGCTATTTTCTTACTACTTAGTAGTATACTACATAAATATTATATTACAAGTATTAATTAAACAATAATAAGTTATGTTTATTAATTTTATTGTTTTATTTATTTATTTATTTTGAAAAAAAATGAATAAAATAAAAGGAAAACTCATGGGTGATCCAACCCTTGTTGTTTTTATAATGCTATTATAACAGATAATAGAATAGACTGGTGTGAAATTCATTGAGTATTTAAATGATTTATTTAACTAAAAGCTGTGTGTAGCATTGTGTGCAAATGGGTACATTGTTGTTACACTATTACAAAAAATATTAATATAAAAATTGTGATGTTGTTTATCTTGTTACATGTATAACCTCTAATGTTATATCTTGTACTTTTTTAATTTATTTTATTGTATTTACTATTAAAGTATTTTTAAATTTATTTTTACACAAGGTAAAATTTGATTGTTGAATTCAGGTTACTGTATTTGTACTCATCTGCATGTTGGATGATGTGATTCACTGCATCTTGTATAATACAAAAGTGTATACACTCCTCTAAGTTCTCACATATATCTTCCCTACATTGGTGGTCCAATGAGAATTTGAATGTTAGTATCTTAAGTGAGGTTGAATCATGTTCACATGAGTGCATGCATGCATACAATAATTTTGATGGTGAAACCATTTTATCTTGTGCTAATGCAAGTGGGGTGTGCAGAGACCATGAGTTATGGCTGAAGGATTCTGCATTTCAAAGGGCAAACAGCACTGGAACAAGGACAAAAAAATAAATATAGATATGAAGAAAAAGATAGGGAAAAGGAATCCCATAAAGAAGACACCTACATGTGCTTCCCATGGTAATAGGGCTTCAAGTTGAGCATTCATGGTTTCTTGGCAGGGCCAATAGCATGCTCCATAACATGCGGTGGAATTGTACACTAATTGCATTTGGAAAATGACTTTACATAACACTCTTCCATCTTTCTGGGTAGGGGCTAACCTATGTATGTGTCATGTGTTTTGTTTCTATATATGGTAATGTCTTTGATTAGGTTCTTCAAGGTTTTTATATGGAACAGGGTTTTTAAATGTACAAGAGTATATAATAAATTCACCTTGATTCAAAAAGAATAATTTTGTAAATTTTTAACTTGTTTGAACATAACTAGTGAACCTCAAGACAGTACTAGATTTTGAATGTCATTTGTTCTTCAACCATTTGTTATTCTCCCTAAAAGAAAACAAATTTTTGTGACAGTTGATTTATTACACACACAAATTTTTGGTAGAGGAGTGTCAACAAATGCAACATAGTCTGTGTAATGTGGAGTTGTGTTGCAAGATCTCAGTAGGGCTAGTTTGTAGATAGATTTATAAATACAATAGGATTTGAAACTGGTAGGTTGCATATAAGAGGTAGATGGGAAATGAGTATGTACAGAAGTATTATGTAATAAGTATGGATTCATGTCTGGCATGTGAACGAGGGTAAGGGGTGTGGTACTTTTTGTCTACTCCTCCTATCCCTACCCCTACTAATACCTCTCCAATGCTAATAAAAATAATTGTAAAATGTGAGTAAAGATTAATGTATATGATTAAAACATGTTGGTAACCATAGAAGTATTAAAAACATTTTGTTAATACAAAACTAAATTTATAGTAAAAAAGTTGGAGATCATTTAGGAAATGTACAACATTAATTCTAAGTGTTATCAGCTTCATTGTTTTCTTGTTATTGTTCATCTTTTTTTCACTGGAGGAGTAGTCAGTGTTATCTTCTTCCAAATCTATAGGGAATTATAGTTCAATTTCAAAAGTGACTACAAGATTTTGGTGCAAAAATTCTTTATAATAATTATAAGTTTTTATTGCGCAATATTGTCTCAGTATAACATAATTTTTTTCAATAAAGTGTCCTTGTATTTTACTCTGTACCTTGAGCAATGACAAAAGGAACATAATTATAATATCTTCTATTTACTTTAATTTTAACACTGTCATACTCATTTTTTATTTTTTATATTTATATTTATTTTAATTTTAAAAAGAACATTTTACTTTATGATTAAACAACTTAGAAATCATTTTTTATATTAATCATTTTTTTGAATTATATATATATATATATATATATATATATATATATATATATATATATATATATCTTTTCACTTTAGAATCATATTATCATTTTTGTCTTGAATTTTTTTTTATTGTACAATTGAAAGTTATTTTTTATAAAAGAATATTTTTAAATTGTATATTTCATAAGTATCTTTTAAATTATACAATTAAATTATATAATGTGAAAGTCACTTTTTATATATATATTTTTTAAAGTATGAAATCTGAAAGAGGACCTTAAGGACCTCTTATCAAAATTCTATATCATATATTTACTTCTTTTAAGTAGAGAAGATGTGAGACAGAAAATATGGGACCCGAAGAAAATATATTGTAGAGGCAAGGAAGGACCAAGACTGACTACGTAGAGGCAATTGCTTCCTGCACCCCCACAATTGCTTCCTGCACCCCCTCAAGACATGTGAATAGACCCTTATATCCCTCTTAATGAAGACAAAAGGAGTAGGGCATTGGTGGAGCCACAGTGGAGATTGGTGCTACAGAGGAGCTTGAAAATTGGAGGTGCTGCAGAGGTGCTTAAAAATTGGAGGTGCTGCAGAGGTGTTTGAAGATTGGAGGTGCTGCAGAAGATGTTGGTGTGCGCAGAGATGAAGTGAGGATTGAAAATTTGAAGAGTTGAGGTATGTGATTGAGTTTTGATTTAAAAAATATTGAAGGTAAATGGGTGTTTCTCTCGTAGATGGATGGATTATTGGGAGCATTGATGGTGTAAATTATAGGTGGTGATGGGTGGTGAAGGGTGAAAGCGCAGAGGAAGGATATTTTTCTGGTTGGAGATTGATTTCCGTAACCAATTTTTTTTTTTTCAATTTTTTTGAATATTTCGAAAAACCTTTTTCTTAATATACATATTGACTTACAAAAAATATTTTTTTAAATACGTTTTTACTATTTCGGAAACAATTTTTCATAATAGTTTTCTCCTTTTATGGAAATCATTTTCCGTAACCACATCCCTTCACCCTCTCTTCCGGAAAACTGTTTTCCGGAATACAAATTCCTTTTACCGACAAAGATTTCCAAAATATATATTCTGTTAAAGGTATTCCAGATGATGCGAAATTTTTGAGGAGGTGCAGAAAGTAATTGTGGGGGTGCAGGAAGCAATTTCCCTACATAGAAGGTGACAAAACTATAAAAATTTTCTTCCACTACACACCTCCATGGAGATGCACAAAAAATCACATGGGTGCAGGAAGAAATATTCTAGCAGGACTAAATTCAAACATAGTCTCATTTACTTTGCCAGTTGGGCTAGCATTTTAGGCCTAGTATTCATTGGATTGGGCCAAAAATGTAAAATTCCACTTTCTTTTTTGTCATGTAACTCCATAGATGGGATTTACTAGTAATTCTCAATTTATTTTTACTGAAACAGTTTTTTTTTTCTTTGAAGGAATTGAAACACATTCCAGACAAGTCTTATACAGTCATATTTCATATGTTCTATTCTTCAATCTCAACTAATTTATATTTTAGATAGAGTTTAATATTTAAGATGGAGACTCTTTTTTCAAATGCTAGTTATCTTAATAAAGTCACTTTTACATGTGTATAGTCTGAAATCAAACATAAGTAACATGTTTAAAAAACTTAAATTTTTTCTAATTGCTTGGGCAAAATCTTAACAAGAAATTATCCCAATGCAAACTACCACAACTTTGGAGTGAGTACATTTTTATTGTTTTAGGGAAAAAAAGTGGTGAAGATATACCACATGGTATAATCTCCAATAAAAGGTTACAAGTGAAGACAAACCTTTATGAGTGATCACTTTATCTCATTTCTCCACCATACAACTCACAACACTAAATTTGTCACGAACTTCTACTACAACTACAAGCTAACATTTTCTTCTACCTTCCAAAAACACCATGAACCATATTTTCCAATAACCAACCTCTAACATTTAGCCACAAAAGGGTACTCAATAGAGTAGAAAAAATGTCATGCAATGGTGGCTTTGGTTATGGGGGCGCAACCTGTTTGAGTAATGTTCACCACACAAAGAAGCAGCAGCAACCACTGAGAAACAGTTTCATGGCCATCAAAAGTGTTGGAGGGTTGAAGGGTTGGAGAGGAAAAGATGGTAAAAGCAACACATCCAAAAGGGTAGGAGTTGTGCAGTGTAGAGGGCTGGGAGACTTCGTTGGAGGGGACTTGGTATGGCTTGATATGGATCGTTGGCTTTCAGATGTTGAAGAGCACAAAGCACTTGCAATATACCCTCCTCATGAGGGAGGCTATGAGGGGCGTTACTTGTCACGTCTCACACGTCAAGGTTACTATTTCCTTGACCTCTCAGCTCGTGGCCTTGGTGACCCTGAAACCACCCTCACCAAGATTCACCCTGTTTGCCCTGTGAGTTTTCATAAGACTATTGTTTCTACTTGCTTAACCACTTTTGGTTGGTTGTTCTTGATGGATGATTGTGTGTTAGTCTCTAATTGCAAATAATTTTGTGATGAATCTCAGCCTCATGTTGGAAAGCAGCCAATAGCAAGGTGGTATTATCCTCCAGAAGTAGATTTCAGATTAGAAGCATTGCCACCAAATGCCAAAGGATTGGTGGTGTGGATACTTGAAGCCAAGGTGTGAGGATTATACACTCCTTTACTTGTTTTCCATTAAGAATTTACTTAAAGTACAATTACATGATACAAGTCACTGTCATCTTCTTTTGATCAAGTTTTTTCACTGTTTTTTTTTTCTTATGAAGTAAGTCTGTCATGTAATCATACATTGTTATATAGTTAAAAATAAAAGAGTAAATTATCATGTTCCTACTATCATTGTTATGTGTTCCCATAACTATAATTTACTGGTGTAAATATGTGTTGTTATCTTCCACAGGTTCTCTCCAAGGCAGAACTGCAGTTCCTAGCTTTGCTGCCAACACTTAGGCCTAATGTGAGGGTCATTGCTGAATGTGGAAACTGGTAAAGCTAACTTTCTGAACCTTTTGTTGTTGTAGTTAGATTTTATAGTTTTTTCCTTTGTTGTTGTTGTTGCTTGTGTCTAGAAATTATCACTGCTTTCTGCTGTAAAACTTGTGCTTGAGAACTTGAATTTGCCTAACTTGGAAGGGCTTGATAAACTTGTTAGAACAGCATAGCATGTAACATTTATTTTGTTTTCACTGTAAAGTGTAGAACTAAGGAGAAGAGAACAGAATATAATATTGTTACATCCATATCTACAACAAACCAAACACCCCAAATGCTTCTTAGATTTTCACCTTTACATTTCTTTGCTTCCTATTTGATATCAGTCTCATGTGATGATCAGGAGAAAGTTTATGTGGAAGCCACTGAAAGAAATTGCAGGACTAACTACCAGTGAGGAAGCTTAATGGTGCTTCAGTGCTACTTATCATTCCTTATCAACAATCAAGTACAAATATTCATTTTACCTTCTCCAATTTAAGGCTTTACATAGCTGCAGATAAGTGACATAAGAAAGGAAGACAGAGTATAGGAAAAATCAAGTTCCTTGTAAATAATTATATCTGCTTGTCATGAGTGTGACATTTTAATTCTCTTAAGATTTAATTTTGCTCAAGCACATACATTTAAATTTCTAAGTAAAAACTATATACTTATAAAACATACTTCAATTCTCATGTGAAGGTTGTTCCTCCTTTAAATAAAAACAATTCATAATAAGAGGGAAGTTGGTAGAACCTAAAGACTAACAACTTAGAAAAAGAAAAACATTCAAACTACCAAAATATTGATCAAAAGGTGAATAAGCTAAAATATTACCTTTTTCATACGATTGGACATGTAAAACCTCGTACTTTTCATAAAAAAAACAAGACAAGATATTTTCTTCGTGTACCTCCACACTTTTCTTCCTGCACCTCCATAATTTCAAAATTACCAAAATATCCTTTTAAAATTTGTATTCTGAATTATATAATCTAAAATATAATATTTTTATTTATTTTAGATTATACAGTCCGAAATAAAAATAATTTATTTCAGATTATACAATCTAGACTATAGTTTTTTTTACTGTATAATCTATAATATAATTTTTTTTATTTTGGATTACAAAATCCAAAATACGAAAAAAAATTATATTCCGAATTATACAAACCAAAATACAAAATTCCAAATTACATAATCCAAAATACAATTTTTTGCATTCCAAATTATATAATTTGAAATAATAAATAAAAAAAGTAAGGGAGTGTGCTAGAAAAATGAAAAAATAAAAGGATGAAATGGTACTTTCACTTTGACTATGGAGGTGCGCAAAGAAAATATTGAAATGCATGAAACATATATAGATAATAATGGATTTAATCCTCCTATTATTAGCTTATCCAGTCAAATATATATTCATAGAATATAAATAATATTATTATTTTCTATAACTGAATAAATAATAATAATATCTTGATAAATAAGTTAATTTTGACAAATTATTAATTTATGTATGTCTACAAAATAATTAATCCAATAACTATGTTAATATTCTTATATTTTTAATAAATATACTATTTAATTGAATTATATTATGTGTATATATTATTATATCTATATCTTTTCTTTTTCCAACTAAATTGGTGTCCCTTACGATAAAGGTTGTATTTTTCTTCTTTGCATTGTTCTCTCTTTCCCTTAAAAAGATGTCTAGTTTTTTTTTTTTACAAACTAATGATATGCTCACAAAGTCTTCGATTTGTTGTTTCCTTTGACTTTTTAATAAAATAAAAAAATCTATTCATTGCTAAAACTTTATATGTAAATAAAACATCTAAATTTCCTTTATTTTATAAAATGATAGAGGGTGAGGAGACCAAGAGTAGAGAGATAAGGTAGAATAGCGGAATGGAAGGAATGACAAATGTGAGTTTTTTATTTTTAAATGGAGTTTAGAATTTTCTTTGATTTTGATAATTTTTTTTTAAATTTTAAATTTTAGATTCCATTTAATAGAATATCCAAATAAAAAATTATTCTAAACCATTTTAAATCTCCTTAAAAGTCATTTTCCTTCCTGAAGTACCCTTTTGGTGTTTTTCTTTCTTTTGTAGATATTAAATTATTTTGCAGTGAGATTATCAAAATAAGTTTGACCTCTTTGAGTAAAGATACAATAGAGAATTGATTTTTGTCAATGCATAAAAATCCAATTACTTGCCAACTGTGCCAACTATATTGAAGCTTTTATTATATGAAATATACACATGATTATGTTTTATTTCATTTTCAATTTCTGTGTTAATAATATAGCAATGACTTTTTCCTTGATTTGTGTATTAATCAAATCAACAGTAGCTGGATTTATGATTATGTATGATCTTAGAGCATAAATAATTATCTTTCTTTATAATTTGGTTGAACATATCATATAAGATAAGCTAAATCCCAATATTAAAAAGATTCTCTTCAGGATTGTTAATTTGTTTTGACAGCCATTAGCAGTGAATATGATTGGAAACTATATTAAATGGATCATCACGAAGCCACGTTCTGTTATAGATGCAACCACTTATTTTAGGCGAGATTTATGTATTTTGCACTTCTGAGATGAAATTTAATTATATTACATGTGCAACTTATTTTATTTTATTTAACATGTGCAACTTATTTTATTTTATTTTTGAAGAGTACATGTGCAACTTATTTAAGAAAATGATGGCGTAATACGTATGGATTATACTTTTTATGATAGGTTTACTATTTTATTTTATTCTATTTGGAAATTCCGTGGGAAATGTGATTAAACTATATGCTTATGTCTTTTGGACAAAGAGAATCATACTTTGGTTATGCCAAATCTAAACTTAGTCTTTAAAAAGATATTTAAAACTATATAATTAATATAATATTTTTTTTTACAATACACTCTATTATTATTGATTAAAATTTAATAAAAAAAGATAACCTCATTGAATAAAGAGTTATAAACTTATCAATATCCATATTTAATCCCTATGAATAAAAAAATAAAACTCTTTAAACAAGTAAAACCCACAAAAATTATGTTTTCTGATAAATTTATTCCATAATGATGAATAGAATTAAAGAGTGTATCACTAACATTTCTAAAGTCGTTTACGAATGAAAATAAGTAATAATGTGTTATATTGTTCATTATAACATAGTTTTGTCAAATTAATTATGTGTTTTTTTTCGTTACGATGCAACATATGTTATCATTCTCAAAGATAATTGTATTTAGGTTATAATTTTTTTTTAAAATTTGGTGATGTTTATTTAAGAAATCATTTATTAAAATTCGTGTAAAGAAATTAATGATTTGTACGTAAAGTGATGATTATTGAACAGTTTAATATTTTAAATGAAATAAAAAATATTTATTATAAGAAATAAGAAATACTTTATCTTGTATTAATATAAAATATACAATAAGATGAAATAAAAGCTTGAAAAAAATATTTGTATAAACTATACAATAAGAGTAAATAAAAAGTTTAAAAGGTATAACAATTTATTTACTTTTATCATAAAACAAATCAAACCAAAGCTAATTAAAAATAATTGGTTCAAGTTTAATTTTATGCCCAAACTTGAATTAATTCAACCTATAAAACAAGGAAATCCTAACTCTGTCCCTGTTCCTAATTAAATTATAATATAAATCTCTTAAACTTAATTTTGATTTCCAATCCTGTGAAGAACTGTGATAATTTTGGAACGGTTGTTTCCTTTAAATAACAAGAATAGGAAGTCACCTCACACACCATCTTCACAAACTCTTCCATAAAGTTTTATGCTATTTTATGCTAATATATCGTTTTTTTTATGAGCAAGGAGTATTGTGCTTATCTATCTAGTTTCCTATAACCATTTATGCAAAATAACCTACTATGAAAACGTAATCCTTTTTTATTCATGTCAGTTATTAAGTGCTCTTTCTTTATTCAAGTCATAGTTTATAAGGTAAAGATTACATTTCGGATTAATCTAATCTATCTAGTTTCCTGTAACCATTTGTGCAAAATAACTATTCCAAAATGTACTCCATCTTTATCCATGTCAATTATTAGGTCCTCTTTCTTTATTAATGTCAATTATTAGGTTATAAAGTAAAGATTACATTGCGGTCATTCTAATGGTTAGAATTTTTTTTAATATATATAATTTTGATTAAGCATAGAAAAAATATAAAATATGATCATGCTTGAATATTTGATCATGAAGTAAAATTGGCATTTTGGGGTATTTTAAAGGAAAAAAAAGTTCTCACACTCATCATTTTCGAAAACGAAATTTTGTTATTAATACAAAATATATTTTATAATAGGATATGATGTGGGTTAAAAATTGATGTAAATAAAAGTATGATAACATTATCGTAAATATTTAAATAAATATTACATCGGTTAATACAAACCTGACATAATATATCACATTCTACGTCGGTTGTTACTCATAATCGAGTAGAAAAGACTAAAAAAAAAAATTTTAAATTTAAAAATTTTGTAATGGCGCAGAAGATACTACGTCGATTGGAAGGTCCCAACCGATATAGTATGTAGCTTATATTACATCGGTTGGGACTTTCCAATCGACGTAATATTCTCCTTGTGACGTACGAGTGAATTTTGGGAAAAATTGGATAAAATTTGACTAGATACTATGTCGGTTGGGAGCTCCCAACCAATGTAGTATGTCCCACAAGTTAAAATTAAAAATTTTAACTCTTGGACAATATTTTTCTCTTACACATCCTTTTCCTTGACTGAGCCTCCTTGCCTCCTCCTGTTTCGCATTGTAGGATTCGTTTCGTGTGGTGTCGCTTTTTCTTCTCACTGGTTTTCATTTGCATTTCGGGTGGTGTCGCTTTCTCTTCTCACTCATTTTCATTTGCATCTTTGTGTTCACTGGTTTTTGTAGGGTTCATTTGGCTTCATTTTCGGCTTCTTCCACGTTCGTTTGGCATGCATAAGCTCTGTGATTGTCTCGATTGAGTTTTGTCATTCTCGATTCTCTGCATTTTCACTCACTCACACTTATTCGGTTGGTTTCTTTGTTGCATATTCATCTACTTTCTTTAGCATTTTCGACATAAAGTGATTTGCTAACTTTTTTACATTGCGAACCGTAATGCTTGGTTCGACACCCCTTGCCGTTTCTCTTTGCAAGAGGTTAACAATTTTGTAAAATTTATTAAAAATAACTAGAAATTTATTTTGGACCCAAATTTTTTATTAGCAACTTGATTTAGTGTATATTTGATGGTAGAGTTCTTAAATTGTATAGATTTATCATAGATGTCGAGTTTCAAAAATTTAGGACGAAAAACTTCAAACAATCGTAACTTTTGATAAAGAGTTCGGATTGAGACGTTTTAAAAATGAAAGTTGTTCGAATTGAGGTAACGAAGCCCTTGGCCAATACCCAAAGGGGATTGGGCCTATGGAAAATTACAAAATTATATTTTTCCAACCATTTTTTTAGATTGTAGCATTTTATTTTAGATATCTATACTCGTTAAAAAAAATTAAATTTTTTTATGGTATTTTCTTGTATTGATTAGAGATTTATCAACCCATTAATTGTTTTTAAAATAATACTTTTTACATCAGTTATAAGATACAACTGATGTAATAGAGTACTTTTTACATCGGTTGCAAGTACAACTGATGTAAAAAGTACTCTATTACATCGGTTGGAGCTGAAACCAACATAATAAGTCTTGTCTTTTACTCTTTTAAGTGCTTTATTACATCGTTTGTGTTTATAACTGATGTTATAGGTGTATTTTTTACATCGGTTGAAAAATTGACGTAAAAAGTCATGATTTTCTACATCGCCCGCATCAACATCGGTTGTGGAATTGAAGTATAAACCCTTCCAGAACAGATGTAAAATCCTATTTTTCTATTAGTGTGTAAAACATGATCATGTTTCATTTGTAGGATGATAACTTTAGTTCAACAAACAGATAATGTAAGACGCAAGTGTAACGTCTAATAGATGATACAACACTATGTTGTCTTCTTTTTTATGTTTAATAAAGCATGAATATGCTCTGATGATATGGATATAAGCTAACTTCATATTACACAAGCATATATATTACTTATTGTATATTGTACGAAATGTTTGTTACTTTCATCTAGCAAGAAGATTCATTCAAACACTAGTCACATTAATAATATCTTGGATGAAGAGTTAAAGTTTTTTTTTTTAATAACTCCTTAACACAACTCCCTAATATTTCTCCTCGGATTCTCTCCGGAAAAGGCATGTGGGGAAGGGTAGTGTCAACTTATCTTAAATATTTCTTGAGAAGTGATGAGATGAACATATTTTCTTTTAAAGTAAAAGAAAGTATACCCCATTGAATAAAACTATAATATTTTTTTTAGTTGAACTAAAACTAATCTGGAAATTAATGTTTCAATAAAAATGTATTTTCTTAACAAAATTATTATCGTGAGTAAGCTATATATATTTTTTGGATTGAAACTAAAAAAAAAAAAGTTAATACTTCAATAAACATAATTTTTTTTCTTAACAAAATAGATGCTGGGAAAACACTAAGTAGAAACTGATGAAGATAAAAATTTTGCATGAGCAACTTACTATAAATTAATGATTTGAACTAAATCTAACTTGTAAAAACTGAAAACTAAACATAGTTTGTCTGAACTATTTGTGGTTTGGTTAACTGTACTATATATATTTTTCACTGAACTATATTTTTATTTTATACCAGAAGAAAAGTAATCATGATTAAGCAAGAGCAAAACAATAATTACCCTATTGCTGACTAATAGCTTCTACCAGACAACCTTTACTGCTCAAACTAAAAGTAATTCCATAATCTAGTTATACACACGTTTAATGCTAAACTCCAAAGTCAAACTATACATTCAATACTAAACATAAAATTGAAGGTAAACCATACCAAGTGTCTCTCATTTTCTCAGCTCTCCAATTTCTTTTCTTATTTATTTAAGCTGAGCTGGCTCCACTAGTCTACAATTAATATATATATATATATATATATATAAAGACACAGATGTCCTATATCAAGCCCCAACAGAGCTTGGATGTGACTTGAGTCTTCAGAGAAGAGAAGGTGTTCTCTAACCATGGAGCTTGAATTTGATTCTCAGTTTTTGATGTCTATTGTTATTCTTGGTTTTGTTGGGTTGTTATGTTATTTGTACACTTTGTTTGTGGAGAAGCCAAATAGGCTTCGTTCTAAGCTAATAAAGCAAGGTATCAATGGTCCACCTCCAACTATACTGCTTGGAAATATCTTGGAGTTGAAGAAAGCTCGCTCTGCCACTTCAAAGTCTTCTTTTTCGGAAACCCCTTCCTCTCACAACTGTGCTGCTCTTCTCCTTCCATTGTTTGGTAAATGGAGGGACCAATATGGTATGTTTCATTCTCTTTGTATATATGAAGTTCATTACTCAATTTCAGCATCATGAATGAAACCTATCAGTATTAGAATTTCAAATTGCTGGGGTATTAGCTGAAATAAACTGCTTATAGGTGTGACTTAGATGTATAGGAGTACATTTTATCATATACATTTCTAACTACTCTATAACAACTTATATACCAACTTATAAACTTATATGCCCTTGTATAAACATATATACCAACTTCATGTTATGTTAATGATGATTTGTACCTACTATTAGTATTGTGTTATTTAGATCACAAGTGCCTAATGCAAGATTTCTCACCTTCAGCCTGTGGACTAATCTGTACACTGATGTTGCAAATTGTTTGAGTGATTTGACAATTGCTTCAAATATCTTGTGTAAACAGGTCAAGTGTTCATGTTTTCTCTTGGAACCATTCCAATACTGTACGTGAACCAACCCGACATAGTGAGAGAGTTCACTGTATGTACATCCTTGGACTTGGGGAAGCCTGCATATCAACTTAAAACACTAGGGCCTTTGGTGGGACGAGGAATTTTATCTTCAAGTGGGGCAAGATGGGTCCATCAAAGAAAGATCCTTGCTCCAGAACTATACATGGAAAAGGTTAAGGTATATAAGGTTTTCATTTTGCTTGATATTCACAGATACTTGATTATATTGGCTCCTAACTTGCAATAGCTTTATTTTTTGTGCTCCCAAGGGAATGATGAATATAATTATCGAGTCTGCTGTATCTGTGCTAAACGTGTGGAGTAATAGAATAGAAGCAGAAGGAGGAGTTGCTGACATCAAAATTGATGAGTACACGAGAACTTTCTCTGGGAATGTTATTTCAAGAGCATGCTTTGGAAGCAATTATGCCAAGAGTGAAGAAATTTTCTTGAAATTCACAGCTCTCCAAGAGTTATTGTCCTGGAAAAATGTATCCAGACGTATCCCTGGCATGAGGTGCAATGCAGTTTTTCCTTATATAGCACCATAAATATTGTTGTTATATTGTCCTTTCCATTTTTCAATTCAAGGTTAATTTACTTGTGCTTGTTACAGCTACCTTCCAACAAAGACCAATAGAGAAATATGGACATTAGAAAAGGAGGTGAATGAACTGATACTCCAGGTGGTGAAGGAAAGAAAGGAAACTACTTCTGAGAAGGACTTGCTGCAAATGGTTCTTGAAAATGTTAATGATGGTAACCTAAGTAAAGAGGGCATTGACAGTTTTATCGTTGATAACTGCAAGAATATATACTTAGCAGGCTATGAGACAACTGCAGTTTCAGCTGTATGGTGCCTCATGCTGCTGGCCTCAAACCAAGATTGGCAAGATCGTGTTCGGGCTGAGGTGCAGGAAATTTGCAGGGGTAGAATCCCAGATTTTAGTATGCTTGGTAAGATGAAACAGGTGAGGATTCAAATTGAGTTAACCTCCCCGATGATATATCCTTTAGGGTAACAAAAGCTGTTGTTTTATACTAACAATACGGTACGTACTACATCCTCTCAAAAACTGGCTTGTTGAATTCATGGAATTCTCCATGACAGCAAAAGAACTATAGAAAGAAGAGAGAGATAGAGAGGAGAACTAGAGAAGAACAAACAAAGAAACATATTATTGCATCATGCCAAAGTAAGACAGAAACGGCATATATACAGCAAAAAGAAAAACTAACTAACGAACAACATAGTCAAACTAGACAGTCTAATATAAATAAATGGACTAGACAATTTAATGTTTGTAAATAGATTAAATGCTTTAGTGTTAGTAGACTAGACGGTCTCATGTAAATAGACAAACTAGACTGTTAGGTATTCAAGTGTGAGTTTAAGTCCTATATTAAGTAAAAATGAGATTGTTGAACAACTTATAAGAAAGAAGACCTACAAACTCAATGCCTTAAGATTTTGAGTTGAAGATGATGTCATTCTCTTACGTAGATTTTGACTATTTCTCTGTCAATTTTATCATAAACATTCTAACTACTCTATACCAATAGCAGGATACATCATACAAATAGACTATTACTCTAAACTCATAATGTCTATACTAACAACTTGATTTCTGTTAGATAAAGCAATAGCTGCTATGCTATAATGGAAGCAATTCTAATTCCTAATTCTTTTTCATAGTGATATTACAGTGAATATTATTTTCAGAAGATATTGAGAATTTGAAAATACCATCAACCATAACTTGCATTTGTTGTGGCAGCTAACAATGGTTATTCATGAAGCATTGCGCCTTTATCCTCCCGTGGCTGTGGTGTCAAGAGAGGCCTTCAAGGACATGAAATTTGGGAACCTTGATGTTCCGAAGGGGTTTAACCTTTGGATAATGGTACTAAGTTTGCATATAAATCCAGATATCTGGGGAGATGATGCCTACAAATTCAAGCCAGAAAGATTTGCCAATGGAATCACAGGTTCTTGTAAGTTCCCACACGTGTACATGCCCTTTGGGGTTGGTCCACGAGTGTGTCTTGGACAGAACTTGGCTATTATCGAACTTAAGATGCTCATAGCTCTCATATTGTCCAAATTCACTTTCTCACTCTCTCCACACTACATTCATTCGCCTACTCTTAGGTTGCTCATAGAGCCTGAGCATGGAGTCAATATCTTAGTGAAAAAACTATGAACTGTTCCTTGTGAGTAGTAGTTCTTCCCAGAGATAAACGATATAGCATTTTGGTGAACTAGTTTCCTAAGCATATATACGATCATGTTATAATGTATGAAGGCTTATAAAGCAACAATAAGGCATGTATATTGTTTCACTAGTTTCCTATTTCCACTTGTAAAAGATAAGCAATAAAAGCACTTTATGCTTCAAGAACCTGCACCCGTTTTGCTTGTTACATCCCAGCACAGATTTATGCCATGCAATTTGTGAAATTTCTTTCATAGTTTTACTGAACAGAGACACACTTCAAAGTGTGTACGGAAGATACTATAAAGGGGTGAATATGATGTACTTTGAATTTTTATTACTTTAACTAATTAAAAATATTTATTTATTATAAATTCTAAATATACGAGATGAATATTTTTCTTGTGTAATAAATAGATCAAAATACTAGATATAAAAAATAAATATTTCATTATCGATAAATACCATCGAACATTTATTTTATGTGCATTCGGCATAACAATTTCTTTTAAAAAAATAAGTTAATTTGAAAAGAGAAAGAAAATAGTAAAAAAAAAAGGGAAAATAGTATTTATTTGAACTCGTGATTGCTTTCATGCGAATATTAAGGGGTTGATTATGGTGTATATAGGTTCTCTGAGATTTGTAACATTGCAGAGGTAGAAAACAGATTTTCTCCAAAATGAATCCATATATTCTTGAAAAGAAGAAATCTCGAAAAGGATAAACTCTCCACTGGTTATTGATGTAAGCAACTATACATTTCCTCTTATAGACTTTAATGTCTCTGCATCAGCATGTAAATTCGCTAACCTTCATGCTAACAAATTATTCATGCCTGCATACGTGTTTGTGCATTTGCCATCATTTGATTCATCGTTCTTCATTTGTTCATGCAATGAACATACTTGTAACAGTGATTAATATTTTGTTAATGCATGTCATTGTTTACAGGGTTATACTATATCTATAATAACATTAAGAAAGGATCTAACATATATATTATATACAAGAAGAGGAGGATAAATAATACCTCAACCAACAGAATTCATGGATGTTGCAGACTCAGATTTTCTCAGCAACAAAGAACTTGACGATGAAGACTCTGAATTTGAGACTGATTTTGAGAGATATTTTGTGTTCTCCACTGCCAAGAACCGCTTCTTTGGCCGGAAAAGACCTCTACGTGTTACCCTAGGCTCTGGACTGAGTATGCTCTTCTGACTCTTTTACAAATTCCTTCACACATGACATGATTTGCAAATTTCATTTGTGTTGCAAAAATTACATTGAATACGTTAACATAGTTTGAGGGAGTGAATAAGAAAGTGCCATTTCATTTTACACAGAACAGTTTGCAAAACTGTTCAAGTTATGGTAAAACTTATTGTGAACCTTGGTTTCTTTTTGCTTAGTCGCTGATATTATACTCTGGAGGAACAAGAAGATCTCATTAAGCGTTCTTGTTGGTGTAACTTTCATATGGTTGCTTTTTAAGAGGGTGGATTACACCGTGATTAGTTTCATTTGTGACTCTCTCATACTTCTATTGGCAATGTTATTCCTACGGAGCCATTTAGCATCCTTCATTAGCATGTGAGTTCAATTCACTCTCTCAGTCTAAAGCATTTTTTTCCCTGTGTTAAGACTCCCAATCCAGCTAATGTAACTTGCTATTAGTAAACTAATATTAACTTTCAAGAGATATTTTTAATATTAACTTGCATTTCTTTCTTTTGATGAAATGCTTCTTTAATTAGTCATTTGCAGCATCCATCATTTTAGATTCATATTTAATTTTGTAGTAAGAATTTACAATGATACAACTCCACCTATTAGTACCATGCCACAAGACTTACAAATTGCCCTCATTTTTTATATCTGCGAAGTTTGCTTCAAGAATCAACTTCAGTTAGTGTACCAGTTTCCTTGTTCTTTGTGATGTGACTTGACACTAGTTTCACTTCATGTCTGTGTCAAGATCACCACATCAGTGAGGTGAAACGGAGTATTTATTATATTATTTTCCTCTTATCCATTTATTTTCCTATTTTTCATCAAAGAACAACATTTTTACAACTAGTGTGAATGAACCACCAAGTGCTAGTCTAGAGGGCTAGGCAAGAACTTTTGTTAAGAGAATTTGTTTCGCCCTATCTCTTCACATTGTGTTGCCTGCTTATTTTCTTCTGCTGATTTTCACTGTCCGCACACCTATTTAGATTATTGTTTTACACCAAAGAATGATGCTATCTTCCTGCTGACACAGATTACCACCACTTGAATTATCATCATTCGTCCTACCCAAAGGGTTGCTTGTCAGTACAGCTATTTCAGTGACACGTATACTTAATAATCTACTCATAACATTTGGGGTCCTAGCTTCCGGACAAGATCTGAAGAAATTTCTCTTGGTGCTAATTCGTAACCTTGCTTACTCATCTTGTCAAGGTGTTTATTTGGTTTTCTCTGACAAGAAAGTATGTGCAGGTTACAGTGACACTGGGAGCTGTCTCATTTCTTGACAATCGATTCAGTGCTGCAACTCTAATCTACATAGGTCAGCTACCTACTTCATGCATCTATTTGTCACAACAGTGACATTCCATCAATGAAACACGGTCTCCAACATTGATATAAGACATGAAAGCTGATGTCTAAAATAGAAGACACCTAGAGGCCACTAATATATAATCAACATGATCAAAATCTAAATTGAGAATTAAAATTTATAATTTCACTTTCTTAAACAAAGTTATTAACCTTTATGATAGTTTAACTGATTTCAAACACTAATTGTGATCTAGAAGAGGAGTGTCCGACATGTATCTAAAACATGTCCAAAATTTTGAAGGGTTCTGTGTTTCATAGTATTCCACACACGCAAGGATAAGTGTGTATTGAGTGATTCTACTGAAGTGCGAGTTAGTACTAATCTGTTTTCTCCTTTCCTTTGATGGTGCAGCAACCGTGATGTTGCTGATAGTGCCAGTGGTATATGAAAAGCACGGGGACATTATTGACATCCTTGCTGAGAGAGCACTGTTTGACTTGAATAATCTATATGTAGATTTGATGAAGAAGATTTTCGGGATATCACAACCCTCGCAAGAGTACATTGAGGATTAGAAGCAATGTAACTCCTTTTGCATGCCATGGCTTTGTTTTGGATTAATTACATCATGGTGTTTTAGCTTCGGTTAGTTTCTTTATCAAGGCTGCAAACAAATGTGCACAAAACGTTGTTGATTAATTTTGAACTAGCCTTTACAAACATTATTGTATTAATAGTTGCAACAGTAATCTTAAAAACATAGTGCAGGGCTTACCCATCAAGTTCAGTCATTTTGAACCGTTTTGCAATGGATTAATTATGTACAAACTCGTGGTTAACACGCCTTATGTGATTAGCAGAAATATTGATCGATTTAATGAGAATATAATTTGGTTATTGATCTTTAGAAATCGATTAGTGTTGCTAACAAAAAAACTTGTGCAGGGTTAACAACATTTGAGATGACAAAAATAATTGAGATTATGACGAGTATCTCATAATCCATATTTAACAGTTTTTTTGTTGTCCAAAAATATTTCTCTATATTTTCTTAGACTCCAACATTTGAGATGAAGACATCCAACCCCAAAATAAAGCCTGCATGCCACACTGTGCCCCAAAAGTTTTCCTGACCTTATGACAATCAAACCTGTATTCATCACAAAGGGTGCAAAAATGCAGAATATGGATTATGACAAGTATCTGGAGCAAGGAGGACAGGCTTCAAAACTGTATCCAGGTAAATAAACCATATCCTTAGAAAATCTCTAATAACCCAAATCTTATAAGAAACTCCCACTAAAGTAAACTGATGTAACATAAGTCTTAAAATTAACAGTTAGGTCTTAACAATAAAAAACAATATATCAATAATTAAATTAATTTTAAGTAATAAAAAATTAAAGTGCAATACAAAATTATAAAAGTGTGGGTTCTTATAAAATCTAGCCATCAGAGCAAAACTCATAAAAATACAAAGAGATGCTTAAAAGTGATGTGGCATGATGGGACTTATGTTAAGTAGAATAAAACCTCAATTTTCTTACAAGACCCTTGTATTTTAGATATATGATTATTCAAGTTCAGAATTTTAAGGGGAAGAAGATGGTGATTGGACAAGGCTCTGAATGTTTTAAGGAAGCCTTAACATACCAACGGATAAAAAAGTGTAGAGTGAGTACATTTGAGGTAAGTTCATTTGATGAATTGTTATTTCATGCCTTACAAGCAAGCTTTAAATAATCTAAATCTGAGAGCCTTAGAAGTCAGTCTATTCAAAAGACAAAAAAATCTAATAAGTTGAACGCCTTCACATACATTTCTAGAAACAGAGAACATCCATCTCATAACAATATATATATACTTAACTCATTTGAGAGACATAAAACGCAATTCCGACAACTTAGATCCTAAGGGCAACACTTCAACTTAAATGATCATACTACCTCCCAAAAATACAAAACTGAATGCAAATTTAGCCCTCTTTAACAACCATCCAGCTGCACTTGAACAGAAATCATCAGAGAAAAAGGTTCAAGACTACCAAGCACTGAAACTGTGTTGATAAATATTATCTTAAGGCTTCACCTCTTTCTGAACAGGGGGCAAGAAGGGTTTCCACCATCCAAATTCATATTTGGGATAGGGTGCCACCCATTTCTCAGGCTTCTCAAACTTCAATTCAGTAGGATTGAAAGCTAATGCTTCCTCTAGGCTCTCAGCTTCAAAACTGTCAGATAAAACTCGGTCCAGTCTCAACTTCATGAACCTGCCAAAAGTCCAAAACATACATAGGGACAGAATTACAAAGTGGCTGAAACATTATAAACTGGCATTTGATACTATTTTGACGATTTTCATTGCAGCTATTTTGTTAATCAAACACTGCTTCTTTCTTACACCATTGTTTCCATGTTATAATATCATTTGAAAGGGTGGAGCTCCTATCAGCAGAAACCAAACACTAAAAGTAAAGGGAGGAAAATAAACAGAAACCCTTTTTTACCACATTTAACAACTGGCAGCTTTAAGATTGTGAAATAAAGAAATAAGAAAATGATAAATTATTGCTTGAGAAGTGAGAATCACCATGAGACAAGCATATAAAATGGCATCTATTTGCCCACACAGGCTTAGATTAGGTTGTCAACCATAGGTGGCTAGGTATTTGTCTAGAGGTTCTGCATATAATGGCTTCCAATCCACTGTATGAAAACATTCACAAACACACATAACTTGTACATGACATGGAAGAATTTCCCTCCGCTCATAGTTTATGACAGCCAATCCAAGCATCATATTTTAAAGCACTTGTAGAATCAATCACTCGAAAAAGGAAGAATTGGTGTTCTTACTTGATCCAGGTACCATTGGTTGACACAAGAGCAACAGCAGGTCTCTTTAACCTCTTGGTAATGTTAGGGAACTTATACAAGAACTTAGGCTCAATGACAAGCCAGAAATCCTGTTCTTGATTACGCTCCCCAAAGAGACGGAGCCGCTCAAACAATTGCTCCTGGAAATGCTCCTCCTCATCCAACATAAATTTTGCATTTGCAACAACAAAATAATACTTGTTTGATTCATTCTGCAAAGTCAAAAAAGAAAAAAATTAAATAAACTAAAAGTTTAATTGTAATGCTCTGACAGTGTAAAAGAAAGTTAATCAAATCACCCTACATGTGACTTTTAAGGTAGTTTTTGTAAACCTTTAACAAATTGATCATACATTATGGTTTGTGATTGGATGACAATGCATAGCATATTTTCTTAAAGTAATTATCATCAAAACCAATTCAAAAACTACACCAAATCAAACGTTTCTCTGATTACAAGGATAACACCCTTCACTAGAGAACAACTCAGGATAACATAACAAAGGACTAACATCAAAATTGAAAAAGAAAAGGTAAGAAAAAAAAAACAAAATTTAGCACAAATTCAATGTGGGGTTGGTGTGGGAGAGAGGAACAAACCTTGGCGGGAGGATCAGAAGAATTGAGCTGGTCAGAATCAACAGATGCAACAGCTGTGGTGAAGGGGCGGGCATGTGGTGGTTCCTTGACGGAAGAGAGAAAGGTGAAGCTTTGGTGGGTGGGAGACACCAAACTCAAGGAAAAAGAGTGAGTCCTGTTGGAAACACTGTGCCTTCTGTGTCCATTGGCTGAGGCAAGAGTGGTGGCAAGATGTTGCTGAGAATGGTTCTGAGCCACCATTGTGGTTGATGAACCCAAAGTAAGAGTGGCCATACCAAGCATCATGGTCTTGTTCCCTCAAAACTCTTCTTCCAAACTTTTCTTGTTTCTCAGAATCTCTTCAAGTTGGGAGAAGATAGAAAAAGAGAGAAAGCTTGTGCTGAGAGCTTAGAGGAAGAAATGATGGCTGCAAATGGCGCATGGACAGTGGCCAATGGGACAAGTTAGGAGATATCAACGACAACCTTATCTAGTTATCTAAATCTACCTAAGTTACTTCCCTTCCTAGTTACTTTCCTATGTATTTAATTACTAAGTTTCCACATAATTTTGGGTACATAACAAATAAAAAATTATAATATTAATCTTCTTTAATTTTTTATCTGTGATTTATAATTTCAATCCTCGTAAATTTATATATGCTTTACCTTTTATTATGATCCAATTGAATTGTAGATATAACATATTCATTTGAAATGTTATTAATAATTTGTTTTATTCATCAAAATAGAACAAGGCTCCCTTTCCTTAGTAAACACTCAAATTTAAACGTTGAGTGAAAAATAGTGATTAAGAAAAAAAAAACTACTAAATATGTTCATGTTTCTCAATAAAAATTAATTATTGACAAAATTGGTAAATGATTTGTACAAAAAAAAATTATAAAATATATATAATTTAAAATGCTGAAAAAAATCAGGAAAGCAAAATTGCGGATCCAAACATTTAAACTGAATAAAAATGCAACTTAACCTAAATATAATTTTATTTTAATAAGTAAAAATGATTTGTGACATGCATAAATCAAATGGTTTCTTTGAATATACTGATGATTTCTATAAATGTAACCAATTTTGGTTTCGGCTTTAATTTAAATTTTAATTTGTGATTCGTTTTTTCAAAAGCTAGTATTTTTACATTGGACATAGTGATACTGCACGTACTTAAGGTGTTAGTTGAAAATGACGGAAAAACACAAAAATGAACTAAAAAATCACGTTATTTAAAATAATATTTATATAATTTACAAGAAGCAAAACTACTACAGTATATTTAAACTAAAGAAATCATCCCATTACCAAAAACATGCATCCATTGAACTATTAATAATAACGACTTTATCTTCACACTTGCAATTGTCGTATAAATCATGATTACCTACACAGCTTAAGCCTAAATTTATAGGGATCTTGTTACATAAGAAGTGTATGTTAATTAGGTGAAAAAAAAATAGTCATTCGGTTTCCAAATATCTATGGTTTTAGTTTTGTATAAAATTTCAAATTGATATGAAAATGGTGAACTTATTTTGATAACGTTATGCAATAACTTTAAATTGCATAGTTAAATAGAATTACTAACTTTACTACTTTTGGTAATGGTGATACTGTTTTGAAAATTTAACAAAATAAATTAAACTAATTATTTTTATTACTGAAAATTTGATTACAAATATATCAAAATAAAACTAAAAATACTTATAAAAATCATAAATACAGATAAAACTTACATGAGCATTTCCCTCTAAGTTAACTGTGATAGGTGTAGCATAAAAAAAAACACTTTTCGCAAGTACATTATTTATGTAGCTGAATCATATTTGTGTTTTCTAGTATAAATACTAGTAAAAGAGCAAATTCACTAAGAATAGTAATCAATTTTATTCATTGCAGTGGCCTTCCTAAGGAATTTCATATCTTCAGCTTCTTGAATCATTATAATTGGTTATGACAATGGTATTCCTGATGCCTTGTTTTTTCCTTATCAGTGACAGACAGTATACCATTTTCATCTATGGCAAAGCAGCCATAAAAAAGGATGGAGCATAGAACCTCGAGGACAGTCAGAAAGGCTAAATAATCCAACAGATTGTTATCAGTGACTCTTCTTCTCTCAAACTCATAAACCATAATTTTAACAGATGTTTCAACAAATATAATAATTTTTATTCTCAAATATATGACACTTAAAACACTTTTCTGTATCAAATTACATTTAAAAATTACTTAATATGACACTTAAAACACTTTTCTGTATCAAATTACATTTAAAAATTACTTAATAAAACATGAAAGAAAATGGTCAATTTATTTCTAGAGATTTAGATAAGTCTTTTTTGTTGTCAATTATTTGTTATACAAGTAAACCAACTAATAAAGATAGTACAAATTGAAAAAAATCATAATGTTAAGTTAAAAAGTTATAAAACAACTAATGAATATATTACTAACATGAATGCATGAATTAATTTGGAAATAAGATTGTCATAAATTAAAACAATATATAAACATACTTAAGAACAAATAAATAGAGATAGAGAACAATTTGAGAAATGTGTTTAAGACTTATTATTGTTATTACGAGACTTAGCCTTTCTCGTAAAAATATATCAAGAAAGTAATAAAAACTTTTTTAGTTTGATAGAAATGATCATAATTTAATCAACATACAAAATGAGTTGATAAATTTGTTAACGAATGAACAAAAGAAAAATTATGGTGTATGGATATTTCATCAACTCCAATATAAGTTAACAAGTATCTTTTTAGAATTCTTAAAAGTAAATGATAAAAGTGGAAAATGTCTTTTTAATGTTATTATAGATGAACTAAAAGTTGTTGGACTTTATATTAATGACATTAGAAGACAAGGATATGATAATGAGTCTAATATGAAAGGAAAATATCAAAGTGTAAAAAAAAAATATTTCTTAGATATTAATTTTAGAGCATTTTATACTCCATGTGGTTGTCATAGTCTAAACTTAGTACTTTATAATATGACTAACTCTTGTCCTAAAGTCAAGTTTTTCTTTGGAGTGTCACAATGTATATATACTTTATTTCCTTCTTCTACAAAAAGGTGACAATTTTTACAAGATTATATAGATAGATTAATTCTTAAATCATTGTTACAACACACTGGAGAAGTTGTGTTGAAAGTTTGATAGTAAGATTATATCTATCAAACTTTCAACACGAGTTTTCCAACCTGTTTGTGATAATAATTTAAGAGTTAATCTATACATATGGTCTTGTAAAATTTTTCACTTTTTTGTAAAGGAAGAAAATAAAGTATATATACATTACTCTAAATAAAGATGTAACTTTAGGACAAAAGTTAATCATATTATAAAGTTCTAAGTTTAGACTATGACAATCACATGGAGTATAAAATGCTCTAAGATTAATATTAAAGAAATATTTTTTGCACACCTTAATGTTTTCCTTCCATATTACACTTATTATCATATCCTTGTTCTCTAAGGTCATTAATATAAATTTCAACAACTTTTAGTTCATCTACAATAGCATCAAAAAGACATTTTCCACTTCTACATCTACTTTTAAGAATTCTAAAAAAATACTCGTTAAACTTATATATTAGAGTTGATGAAATATCCATACATCATAATACAAAAGACATTTGCTATTGATGTCTTACATATGGAGTATAATCAAATATGATTGAATGATATTTCACATCTATAATAGTTTTAGATCTTTTCATTTATACATTGTTTTATTTTTTGAGAGTCCCATCTCTAAAATTTATCCACACATTCATGTTAGTGATATGTTAATAAGTTGTTTCATAGCTCTTTAATTAACACTAAGATTTTTCCAATCTCTACTATCTTTGATAACTAGTTTACTTATAAAAAAAAGTTATTTACAATAAAAATAAAAGATTTTATCTAAATCTTAGAATAAATTAGTTATTTTTCTTTTTATGTTTATCTCTGTAGAATAAATTAGTTATTTTTCTTTTTATGTTTATCTCTGTTAAATAATTTTTTAATATAATTTGATCGCCTAGAGTATTTATCCTTTAGGACATATAACAAATAATTAAACATTGTGAAAAAAGAAACTAATCGAACAACACTGCATTTCTAATTTTTTACTTTAACATAGATGCACTCAATTCTTAAGAAATAATTAAATATTGTCAAAAAATAAACTAATTGAATAACACTATATTTTTAATTTTTTTTGTTTTTAGATCTACATCTTCAAATCTCTAAATTAAAACTTCCAAATTAAGATAAAAGATGCACAATAATAATACACAATTATAATATTTATAATATCAATATAAATTTGTTTAATATATTTTAAACTTGTAATTAAAAAATAGTTATAAGTATATTTTAAAATTAAATATTTTTAATTTTATAATAATAAGTTAGTGTTACTTTATTTAAGATATCAAACCCTTTATTTTACCTTGTTTTTAAGGCTGACAGGTGATCATTGAAATAAGCAAGCACATTAACCAGTGCATTCTTCATCCTAGATTTTAAATAGGCCTCTGCAATCTCTCTCATCTTCACGTCACCAGGACCACCAATGAAATTTCCTCAGCACAAAACTGTTTCTCTTTATCCTTGTAGTTAAGAGTGACCATTGGTTTTCCATCATAGCACCAGCAACAACCTTGAATGGCCATAACATCATATCTTTCTGAACAGCAACAAGATCACTGTATTTCCACCCAATCAATGTCTTAGCATCTGAAAAGTTAAAAAGAACAATCGTTTAGGGTTAGATATAAAAGTTACATGAAATCATAAAGACATAGTTGAGAGAGTAGAAAATATATCAAACACTGTTATCTGGATTGGTGGCAGCATGAATTTTAGCCCCATCACCGGTCAACCTTTCATTGTGCGTGAAAGCAACACAAGGAGTGGTGTTATGGCCTTCTTCATTGTGAATGAAATCCACTCAACAATGATGCTCAAGCCATTATGCAGAAATTTGCTTTATCTTATACCATGTGTTAAAAATTTAAATATAAATATAAGTTTCACATTGAAATAAAAATAAAAAAATTAAATAATATATAAAAAAAAATATTCATAAATTTATTGTGTTAAGATTTTAAATTAAAAATTAATTTAAATTTTCTTAGTTGGCATTTTTTTTTTTGTAAAATCTCTCAGAATATATTTTTTTTTTTGAGATCTCTCCGATATATTTCTAATATGTTTATGATCTTCTTTGAACATTACTTTCAAAGTGAGTAAAGATGGAGATGGAACAACCCAGGAATTGAACTCAATATTTGGAACAACGCATGCTGATTCTTATATAGCTGTGAAATATGAATATCATCTCAAACACTTAAACCTATGCATCTTGATTCCATGAAATGGAATTACTCATAACAGCTTAGTTATTGGAAATCATGACTTTAATTATTCCCATTAACAGCGTCTCCTAGTGTACAGTGTATATGCAGTGTGGGAATTGGAAAGGTTTCTCGTTCTTTCAAGAAATTAGTAACTAAGTATGGTTTTGCTAATTTATGCACAAATGCATAGGATTGCACTTCTCAAAAATTTGTTTAAATAATTAAAATCTTAAAAAAAATACTGAATATTTAAATTATGCTTTCAAGTTTGGTGTAATTTTTATTGGTATTTATGGAAGTGATGCAAATTCTTTTTTTTAGTAAAATGAGTAAATAGTACCACAAACACACTATTTTAATGTTTTTAGCTTATATTTTTACTTTTAAACTCTTTATCATATCACTTAATAATTCTTTTAAAATTATCAATAACTTCTCTTTTTAAACATATAATTTTTCGTTAGTTTAAAGTACAATTCTACTATATTGTCATTCATATGTTAAGAATTTGGATGAAAAATTTTACAATTTTTAAAACATTGAATTGAAATCAATATAATTTGAAGTTGTTTTTTTTTTTAAATATTAATATTTTATTTGGATAAGATAATTCAAATTTATTCAATTTTTATTTCTCATTCAGATAAAGCATTTTAGTTACCACTAAATATAAAAAACAATTATTAATAATTCAAAAATATCAATATTAATAGTTATTTTTTTTATTTTTTATCGGTTAATATTATTTTTTTAATTAAAAATTTGTTAAGATGTTTTCAACTCACATTGACAAAGTTTTGATTGACATCAGTTAAAGATTGTTTTTAGTTTATGTTCACTTTGATTGATTAAGTTAATATTAATTAAGATTATTTTTACAAACTTGTTGGTTGGATTTTTTTTTTGTTGACTTTTCTATTGATGTCACTTGAAAAGTTATAATAATTGAAATGGAGAAAAACAAATTTAAGTTAATATTGGATAAAAGTTTTATGAGTTAGTATTAGAAATAAAAAATTACAATAAACTATTGACGAAGTATACCATTGACGGTATAAAAAATAATCATTACAAAGTGTTGAAATAAAATAACCAAAGCAAACATTATATCGAAGTCATATTAGTTAAAAATAGTCTCCCTTACCTTAGTTAAAAAAAACCCTCTCTAATATCGAACTAGAAATAAGATACACCAATAATAATAAAAAGTCCTAACAAAAAATAGTTAATTTTAATATTAATAAAAAATAATAATCAATAAAAAAAGAAGTAACCCTCTTAACTTTAACCAAAATTTCAAACTAACAATTGAAAAATAAGTCTGACTTACATGGTTCCTAACATAACTCTAATTGATAATTGTTAGAAAGGAAACTTCTACTAATATCAACCTAGAATAACTTTAATTGACATAAATTTAAAAAAAAAAATTGACATTAGTCAAGAACACATATTGGTTAAGAAAACTTTAATTAATATTGATTGGAAAATAACTCTAACCTAACATTAACAATAAAATAACTTTGATAATTTGGAAAAAAAAAACCTTTGTCAATATTTATAAAAGAAACAATGTTAAAGATTATGATCGGTCAAACCAACAATGTTTCAGTTTTAGTCTAGTCCATCTAATCAAAATGCAGATGAAAAAGAATAAGAATAAAACAAACACAAAATATGAAAAATTTCAAAATTTTAAGTAAAATTTTAAATAATTCAATTCTAAGTATTACAATTACACTTATAAGATTTTAGAAATTCTATTTGTTCTAAATTTCTTACTAAAAAAATGTATTTTATCGGAAATCATTTTCCTTTTGAGATATGGTTTACTCATTTCGTTTTCACCACCATGAAAATTTGAAGCAGTGTGAGTTTGTTGGGTACCACCAAACAGGTCTAGTTTACTACCCCTCTTCATTTTTTCGACCCAGATAAACAAATACAATGGAGTTCCGTTTGTGGAAGCTTGTAAATCATAAGGAAGAGAGAACGAAAGTTGGGCAGGGAAGAAACTGTATGTCTCCTCTGGAGTCAATCCCATGAGAGTACATGCAGGAGAAATGCATCAAAATTTTGAACAAATAGCTGATACAATATAATTTCTATAAATTACTTTAAACATAAATTAAATTTTTATTTGTAAAGAAAAAAGCTTTTCTTCTATAATTATCTAAATATATAACTCTTTCTCCATAAGTATAGTCAAGAGATGCAAACTGAGAACTGGAAAAATACACAAACTTTTGAACTTTTAGCAAATATGTGAATGCTTGACCTTATGCAGATGATCACTTGATATCATGAATACTGTGTCTAGAATTATTACAGCAAGACCCGTAAATAGAATAGTCAAAAAGGCATGTCACAAATACAAACATACTTAAAACATCTGTAATCTTAACAAATAAGTGAATCTATGAACTTCTGCAGATGATCACTTACGATCAAAGATGGTTGCTGTTTGTCCATAAGTACACAAATAGATGCACAGACTAAAACTAATCAAAAAGGCATAATACACAAACTGATTGTTACCGCTGAATACATAACCAAGCTCAACATTGCAGTGAGATTGCTGATAACAGCACCCAAACAAAGGTGATGGTTACACAAGTTCAATGTATGCCATAGGTGCATTATCACCTCGCCTTGGCAGGGTTCTTATAATTCTTGTATAACCTCCATTTCTTTCACCATAACGCTCTGGAACCTCTGCAAATAAAGCATGAACAATCTGCTTCTCATAGATGAACCCAAGGGCTTGTCTCCTTTTATGAAGAGATCCATCCTTAGCTAAAGTTATCATTTTATCAACATACTTCCTAATTGCACTGGCCCTTGCCCTGGTGGTCTTGATGCGACCATATTTGAGGAGCTGAGTTGTAAGGCCTCGAATGAGGGCACGGCGCTGATCAGGTGGCCTGTTGAGTTTGGGCACTCGCCTCCCATGTCTCATGGCAGATACTCTACCACCATTGTCAATAATGGTAAAGGAGTGATCAAAGCCAGTGTATTCTGTAACATGAAGATGAAATTGGAAGTGAGGCCAAAGGAAACAGGACTACTATATTTCATTCACACACAACAACCTCAAAGGCAATGTTAGAGTATGATTTCTCCATTTGATCTAACAAGAGGAAGAGGCCTATCAGATTAAGGACTACTTTTTTATGGTTAAAACTACATGCATTCTCTGTAGGAGAAAATTTAATCTGAACCACAAACATACATAACATGGTAGAACTAACTTTCTCATTAGATGTCTTTTTTCACATACAAGTTTCAAATCTGAGATCTATAATTGAGGAGAACCAAGCATATTATACCACTTGAATCAACCATACCACAAAGATTGCTTAGTTTGAAAACACATTTTTGTATTTTCAGAAATACTTAAACACTGCCTTATTTTCGCTTTATTTCCAATATCTAAAGACAAGTGATTGGTGGGTAGAGTTTCGAATGCATGCATACTAAACTCTTGTACAAATATTTGTAAAGAAAATTATTTACTCGCACTAGTACTATAAAGGGTTTCTTAGCTATCACCCAATCACAAATCGTTATCATGATGAGCTTGACAAATCTAGCATGAACTATGTTGAAAGTTACATTTAATATGATTACTGGTTAGTATTGTTAAAAGGTGCAAAGAAATTAAACTCAAATCAAAATACAAATAACAACTACTAACCAAATTCTAATGCTTAAGCATCAAAATGGCAATGGATTTCAATATCCCGAAAGTTCCTTTCATAGTTGTAATCAATAAATCCTAACACCAAATGAACCCTCGCTCTCTCACACACAATGCGATGCTCTCCACAACGCATTTAATTCAAGAATTATTCATAGTTTTGCTGTGAACAAGTCATAACTTTTTTTAAAAAATAAATAAATAAAAAACAAAACATCAAGAAGAAATGAAGATAAATCCACGAAGCAATAAGTCTAATTGACACAACCCAATTGAAGAAGACAACAAAACAAAACTGAGTAACAACACAACGCATTGAAAGAAAAACAAATAGAAAGGGCAATGAGTGGTAGTGAGTGAGAACCTGAAGCAGAAGATGGAGCGGAGAGGAAGAGGGAGTTAAGAGGGGTGAGACCGGTGAAAGTGGTGAGAAGGGATTTGGGTTTGGTTCGAGAAATTCGGAGTTTCATTGAAGAAGAGGAAGAAGATGAACAGACAGAGAAGCGCAATGAAGAGGAAAGCGAAGAAGGAGGAGGAGAAGCAGAGGGCAGAGCAGAGCGCAAGGCAGCCATAGACCAGCGGTTGTCGCTGCTCGTAGCCATGACTGAAACTGACGCCATTGTTGCTTGCGTTGAGCAACACCCAAAGTCCCACACTCACTGGATAACGAATGTGGATAGAGAAAACAGGAAGAGAGAGAGAGGGAGATAGATTTGTTTTTGGACCGGGCTTTAAGCCCAGCATTGTTTAGTTGATGATAAATCTTTTTAATGAATTTATTTTCCTTTTAGTTTTTAATGAATTTTAACAAATTAAAAAAATATGTAAAATATATATTTCCAATAGTCCTTGTTCTCACATTATTCTCTACAAATTAAAAAAAGATTATGAAATATTAATTATTTTAGTTTAGGATATAAAAATTTATGTGACTTAATATATATATATATATATATATATATATATATTTTACTTAATGAAGATAAATTACCTTTACAACATAGTGTGGATAAGATGAAAGACAAGCTGTCTAATCCTGAAATATAAATTTATACTATTTGCTTAAAAAATAATGTATGTTTTTTTTATACTCACATACAAAATAATAGAAAAAAAACTTGCTCTCGCATCAATATAAATGGAGTTAATTTCTTTAGTTTTAGTTTTTTTATTAAGTAATATATTTTTTGATATTGTGTAAATAATTAAGTTTATGCTAAATAAAAGAGAAGTTAAATTTTTATTTCTTAATCAATATGAAATAATTTATTTGCTTTTTACTTACCCTTTACTTCTTTTTAAATAAGTAATTTTATGTTTATCTATCTAAATACCATTTTTTTATCATTAATAATGTTAAAAGTGATTTTTAAGTTACTATAAGAAAAAGTTAACTAGATTACCATACATGACAATTTCTATAGAATTTATGTAAGAAGAACTTTTAAGCATACTGTTTTCTCTTCTCTTTTATTACTACTATTTTTTTTTTCTCTTTGTTTGATTAATAATCCAACAATTTTTATCCGTTACACTTGTAATAAAATCCAAATCCAATATAAACAAATTCTCAAACCACAACTCCAAATTGTTTAAATGACAAAAATATATTTTTTCCAATACCTTAAAATTGATAAATCTATTACCCCAGTTTTAAGAAATATTTATCTGAATTGTTATTTTTTTTTTTCAATTCCGTGACAGTCAAATATCACTACTAAATATTAAATTTCTATGATGGACTACATTTTATTTTAAAATTAAAAGACTAAATTAGCCAATATGAAATATAAAATTTAAATTTGTGTAGAAATACATAGAATAGCTTCACATTTTTCCTGATTTAATTTATATACGAAGAAGACACAGTTAAATATTGGACGAAGTGGTTCGAAGATGCAAACTGTGTTACTATCCTGCATTGGCAAGAAGATTCCACTCTGCTTTTTGCCACATTCTTCAACATCGCTACGAATCCGACCAATTTGGTCCTCTTCCATTAAGGTAAACATCGATCAACATTTTCTCACTGCAATCTCTCATTTCTCCATTAACCATTTTTATTCTCTTTCACACAGATGGCTGCACAAGACTACACTTTTGGGCCATACAAGATACATCACACTGAAGTGTTCTACTCCACACAACTCTCCTACGCCATGGTTAACCTTCGTCCTCTCCTTCCTGGTAACAAAACATGGCACTGCCCATTTCTTCACACACCCATGATTCGCTTCATTTTTCGCTTGCCCTTTTGTTTTTAATTGATTGATTATTCAGAAAATAATGAAGCCATCGAAAAAAAAAGACTTGTTTACTGTTTGGTTTATGAAGTTGGTGCCTTTCATGAGATTAAGAAAGACCCAGTTTGATACTTTGCTCGTTTTTGCCCCTTTGCAGGTCATATCCTTTACATGGGGTTCAATTCAATAACACAGTGATGGGGTGGGATGATTGATTTTCTTCTTGTAGTTCGAGATTGAATGAAACTTTTAATTGGATCTACTTCGGTTGATTAGTAGTTTGAATGTGTTGTTGCAAATTATTTAGTATCCACATTTAATTCCTATAAACAATTTTTTTTTTTATTTGGGTGAATTTTATGGCTAATGTTTTTTTTTTTTTTTAAAATAAAAAAGACTGCAACCATGTTTTCATTTTAAAACCTTTTTCGTTTTGGTTGGAAAATCAGTAACAAGCACAAACATAGTTATGCTGAGTTTTGTTGCAAGCTGATATTGCAGTACATTGCATAAATATATAAAGAATACGCAATCCAGCACAATATGTTGTGCGGTTTCAAGCCCTTGACGGCCATGGACATTTTTGAGTCTGTTTATAGGCTTCTATATGTTATCAGTGTCTGTTTGATTGATCGGTTCATCATGGTTCACTAGAATGCATATAACTGTTGATAGATTATCCATCCGTAAAGTTAATTGTTTTATATACCTTGTATAGGCATAGCGGATTCATTTGTGTTCTTCATGTGTTGATTTGAAAGCGTAGGAAGTAGGCCAGACTTTGGTGGCTATATTGTTTCATAGTTAATCACTACTAGAGATTTTTGAGTTTCGGGTGCAAGATTCTTGCATTTTGCATAATGTAATGTTGTAAGCTTGATTGCGTACAGCTACGGAAATGTTTGGCTTGACAATTCCTACATGTTCTCATCTGTCCAAAGCGCGAAGTTAAGCGTTTTGTTGATCTCACTGCTGATGAGACTTCTGATTTATGGCTCACTGCACAAAAAGTTGGTAGGCAGCTTGAGAGCTACCACAAGGCTTCATCACTTACTCTGGCAATCCAAGTAAGAATCATTTGGAGTATTATCGGCTTGTTTAATAATTTATTTTGCACCTGCTTTGGATTAAATTCTTTGTTTTGCATGAGTTTTCTTTAAAACTTTTTTTTTACTAAAAGAGGATTCATGGTTTATATTTGTTGTTCAGTCCTAGTTGGGCACTGTGTCACAAATTTGCAATCTCGTAAATACACTCACTTTTTATTTGACCAAATTAGAAATTAAATGGATGATAACCTTCTTTTGTTTGTTTCTATTTTTGCTCTTATTTCCTTGTAGTTGTTTACTTATACTTGGTATCTCTCTTCTCATTCACAATTCATTATGTACTAGATAACACTCTCATTTTTTAGTATTATTGAGAAAAAAGTAAGATGTTTAAGAACTTATTTTCCGATATTTATGTGAAATGAATGACAGTTTATCCGTCATTTCAGTTCTTTTCTATGAAGATTCTTGGTAGGTATATTTGTTTTATTCCTGGCTCTTGTTTGCCAAATGCCAAGTTAGTTAGCATGTGAGGTAAGAATGTGCATTTTACTAATTATCTGGACAATTGTTTCCAAGTTACTTATCTAATATTCTGTAGTTGTCTCTTGGTGAAATGTGAAAATAGCAGTGATCTCCATTATTTGATTTTAGGCAATTTCCCTATCGATGAGATGATCAAATAGTGATACTAAGGGCAGTTCAAATTTTTGATTTTTGAGCCGGTAATTTAATGTTCAAAATTGTACAAAACTGACAGAGAGGAACATAGGTTCTGCTGGCATTGTTCTCTAATTGAAATTTACATTTTGATTTTGGTTACCAAGATAAAAAAAAAAAAAAAAGTAGTGGTTACGAAAATGAAGTACTGGTTTTGAAGTACTAGTTTTATGGTGCTATATTTGTTTTGCTCTGAAAAATTCCCCTACTTCTATAGACTGTCTTGTTGGATGATATGCTACTTGTGTCTCACAAAAATAACCAGAGTTATCTTTCTGTACCTCAGGATGGACCCCATGCAGGACAGACGGTACCCCATGTTCATATTCATCTTATCCCTCGGAAAAGTGGTGATTTTGAGAAGAATGATGAGATATATGATGCTGTAGGATGAAATTTTTTTTCGTGTGGCTATGATGCTGATTTTAGTATGTTGTTTTATTTGAAGATGATATCTGAGCTTTATCTTCTGTTTTGTCATTGGTTCAGATGGATGAGAAGGAGAAGGAATTGAAACAAAAGCTTGACTTAGACAAGGAGAGGAAAGACAGAAGCCTTGAAGAGATGAGTCAAGAGGCAGATGAATACAGAAAACTTTTCTTATAACTGTTGGCTAGCTGTAGAAAATGAATTATGTGTGCATCATGTGGCCAGATTTTCTGTGTGCAGACAATTGTAATGCATTTCCTTGTGGCCACCAAAAAGTTTATTGAGCTGGTTTAGATTATAGAGCTTTGAGTTGCACTGAACCATACAAGTCACAAATTCTAGTCTTCTGGGGGACTTATTATTTACTGTTACATGTAGCATGGTACTAAAGTTTCAAGGAATGATCACAATTTGGTTCTATTCAAATAACACCGTTTGGGTCCCTCTTTTTATTTTAGCCTCAACTTTGCTTGGCAGGGTTGAATCTAAAGGTTCAACAAGTTATGCTTGTTTTTCATTCAGAAAGCAAGTAAAAATCTTTTGTTGAGAGAGACACACAAATCTTTTCATAGATAATTTTTCCTTCAACATTTTCTTGAACATCCACAACGACCACGAATCATATGAATAAATTAAAATATATAATAAACCGGGGAAGAGAGACAACTTTAATTTTAGAAGTTGATATGGTGAACATCTTAGGATTGAAACTAAAACCAGTTGCTTAGAACCAGTTATGTATGCTCTGATTTAACTACATTTCAAGTATCTTTAGTTGCAAAACCATTTTCAATCCTAGGCATTATCCATCAAAATGCAACACATAACTGCATAAAGGCATACCCAAATGTTCTGAAAACAAATTGGTTAAAGTTTATTTGAATGAAAAATTTTATAATAACCTTTTAGAGGGAAAAAGATAAAAAAAAAAATTGAAATTAATTTTTTCATTAATTTGTCTACGTTCTTTTGTATGACTTTTTAAAAAATTTATTTTTAATTTATGTATAAACTTTATGGAGGAAAATATTTTGTTTTTCCATCTTTTTATCTTAAAATAAAAATATCTAACTGTCTTATTTTCAAAGAGTAATGTCTCTCTTTTTAAATCTTATTATTATTGGATTAGGTGCCTCACAATTAACAACCATTGTTGACTTAATCATGTCATATTTAAAACTATTTATGGGAAGACTAAAGGAGTATGTAAGAATAAATTAAAAGAAATTGACGGAGAAAACTAGTCCACAGATTTTGTACATCTATTAATTCAAAGCAAACTGCAAATTGTAAAGCATCTTCTGCATTCTGTGCACATTTCTGATACATTCACCTGCTGCATTATTTTCTCCCTTGCCCCCTCTATTAAGGTAAATAGATAACTAACCAAAACCATAAAAAGTATAACACTTGCTATTTTTTTTTTCTTTATGCATTATTGAGAACAACAATTTTGTTAGATGGCTGTCGAATACTATGATTTTGGGCCTCACAAGATCCACCACAGTTCAGTGTTCCATACAACTAATCTTTCTTTTGCCTTTGTCAACCTGCGTCCTTCTGTGCTTGGTATGCTGTTCCTTTATCTCTATGTTTTCAATTCTCTTAGGATCATGCTTTATTATCTATCTCCAGTATTCAAAGTGGCATAATCATTTTTTCATTTTCAAGATAAATTAAGTTTTTTTTCAACCATTTTGTTTGGTAGTGTTGTGAAATTAACAAAGGAATGCTTTGAGTGTATGCATGCACAAAGAAAAGATTAGGCATATTTAGTTTGAGACAGTGTTTTTATAAGCTTTTCAGTTCCTCCTTTTCTGAAATAATTATAAAACTGCAATTTTATTTTCATTCTAGTCTTGTTTTCGATGATCAATATATGAAATAATGAAAACCAAAAAAATCTTAACACGCAAAGTTGTGAAGAAGATATCAATTGAGCCCTGCATAAATTTGAGATCAATCTAATGATTCAAAAATCTTTTTTTTTTTCTGTGTGAAAGTCTTACTGGTGTAATCAGTGTACAGTGTTTTACATTGATATATTATATTGATACTAGATTTTAATTTAAAATTTATAAATTACTTTTCACTTTTGAATCATTTTTACTTCCAAAGATTTAACTTACTAATTGACTTTTGTTTTCCATTTGCAGGTCATATCCTTTTTAATAGATGTTAGCAACACATTCTGTGTTTTATGCTATTAATCCATTTTCATAATAGTTGAGACACTGCAAAAAGCAACTAAAGGAAGGCACTCCATACATTATACAATTACAAATTTACAATGGTTACTATTGACAACTCTGAAGATCCATGTTATAAGATAATTACCAGCTTTCAATACAAGAGTGAACATGTAGTTGCGAAACTAGCTTGTTTCATTAGGGAATCAACATGATATAGTTTGCATATACCTTCAGATTACAGTATTTATATGAAGAGAACAAAAGAAGAACCACATTTGTATAGTCAAATCTCAATTCAGTTAGCAATTTGAAGTTGAACCTGGTTAACTTAACAATATATACATGTTCTTGTCTGTCCTAAGCGTGAGGTGAAGCGTGTAGCCGATCTCACAGAAGATGAGAATATAGATTTATGGCACATAGCTAAGAAACTTGGTAGGCAACTAGAGAGCTACCATAAGGCATCATCACTTACATTTTGTATCCAAGTAAGACAATTGAAGAATACTTTAACCATGTGTTCTTTAGTTTCTACCAAGTATTGTTTCTCTTATGGTCATATTTCCTTGTAATTGTCTAAGACTTGCATGTTATGCTCCATCTATTTTGAACCTAACAACATCATCTCTATGAATCATAGGATGGACCTCAGGCAGGGCAATCAGTGCCTCATGTTCATATCCATATCCTTCCCCGGAAAAATGGTGATTATGAGAACAATGATGACATTTATGAGGATGTAAGATGAAAATTTTTCTTTTACCCTTTTAGATATTTTGTCTCCTTTAAGCAGATAGATCTGATATTGTAACTTTGTTGATACTTGTTCTTTGTTGGATGATGCAGATAAATGAAAAGGAGAAGGAGTTGAATCGAGCACTCCAGGTGGATATAGAAAAGAGAGACAGGAGCATTGAAGAAATGGCTATTGAGGCCGATGAATACAAGAAATTTGCCCTTTGATATTTTTAGGTGCCACTAAAAACAAAATAAAGGGAGCAGAATTTGATGATTCTGTGTTTCATAACAAACATTTACATTGTACAAGGAGTTCTGAAAAAACAGTGTTTGAAGTTTCCCCTGTTGTTCTTCATTCTCTGAGATAATCGTCGAAATAAATTAATCGTTATTTATGTTATAGGCAAAGATGTTAGCTGTCCCAATATCATAATCATTCTCACTAATATTTGTAACTCCAACACAAAGTTTATTGGAATAATTTTTTCACTTTGAAACCAAAATGAACGAATGTTTATCAAACATAAAACAACTTTTAACATAACTAACCTTACAGAATTCATATGCATGAAAGTTTGATCACAAGACACGTCAACCTTAAATAACCATGCAAAAAGTGTTCAATTGGCAAAAATATATGAATTGCAAAGGACATAAATAGGCACAAATACGAATATACTTTTTAGTTGATGGATAAAAATGGGACGAAAATGTTATAACATAAGAACGAAGATATGAAGGAATTTTTAATTAGGAGATAATGGAGGGTGCGGAGGAAATTATGGAGTTTCAGGAAGCAATTCCCAAGTTCACCTGTATGACACGAAGACTGCTTCTTCCTGCACCTCCATATCATCTTCCTGCACCTCCATACTCTAGGCAAATTTACCATTTAACCCTTTTTAAAATATTTCATATCCCATTATACCCTCCACCATCCCTTTTAC
>Ga0099825_1000263_pt1 | contig 49525 bp, 25 predicted proteins | sample SiratroredBW_FD_76838 | JGI IMG/M metagenome (GOLD analysis project Ga0099825, IMG submission 76838) | Root nodule microbial communities of legume samples collected from California, USA - Siratro red BW | ecosystem: Host-associated > Plants > Roots > Nodule | place: USA: California | collected...
AAAAAAATATAGAAAACCTACAGAAAATATTTTTTTTTTTATTTTTTTTTTATCTCTCTCTTCTCTCTCTCTCTCTCTCTCTCTCTCTATATATATATATATATATATATATATATATATATATATATATATATATATATTAATGAGGTGAAAGTATACTTTTCACATGTGATTAGGAGTTGGCATGAAAAATTATGTCTTAAAATCTTATTTTCTCTGGCCTATAGGACAGTTCCAAGGTTATAGTGTTGGATGCTGATGGTACTCGTGCTAAAGGCATTGCAAGATCCTTGAAGAAGATTGGGGTCAAGGCAAGTCTTTTAATAGCTGCTGCGATATTACTGCAAAACTACTGATATAATACATAAAATTCCTGGCTGAGTTTAATTATGCACTACGAGATGTTGGATCTAGGTTAGGAATAGCAGTTTACACTGCTTCCATATCTGCATAGAATCCTTCAAATTGGCATTTGTATTTAAAGGTTGGGCTTGCAGAGCTTTCTCGTCATGGGGGAAAAGTAGGGTAGTACTAGAGAAAAATTCCAGCAAATGTACACCTACTATTCCCCATACCTTAAGTGTTTGTTTGTGTCTGCTTGATTTCAACCTTTGCGGTATCTTCATCATTAATATCAAATATAACATTATAGTTTTGAATGAAAATGGATTGAAATCATATTGTGAAGTTAAAATCTGATGATTTATGAGCTAGTTATGACACTCCAGTAGATGACACGAGGTTTTGATTGCTTGAAACTGTAAATGAATTTGTTTGTCTGCTTGATTTCAACCTTTGCGGTATCTTTATCATTAATATCAAATATAACATGATAGTTTTGAATGAAAATGGATTGAAATCATATTGTGAAGTTAAAATGGGATGATTTATGAGCTAGTTCATGATACTCCAGTAAATGACACGAGGTTTTGATTGCTTGAAACTGTAAATGGAAAGAAAAATGAATTTGATTGAATTCAAGTTGCCCTAATTCATATGTTCAAACTAACAGTTCGTCCTTCCTTGTCAACACAAATGGCAATTGTCAGATACATAATAGACAGAGACAGCTTTTGATTCAAGTATCTGTGCTTTAGTGTGGTGGTTTGTGTTGCCCAGGTTGACTAACAGATATATTCTGCGCAGTCCATTTAATCACCAACTTTGATATCAAACAGATAATGGAATATCGTAAAATAATCAACCTTTGTATGATATTACAGAATACATACCTGGTTCAAGGCGGCTTTCAGTCTTGGATGAAACAAGGTCTCCGCATCAAAGAACTCAAACCAGAGACAGCACTTTCCATACTGAATGAGGTATTCACCAAACTACTGTTATTTTGTTAGCGCAAGTAACCAACAATAATGGGATGAAAACTACTCTACTGGGTTAGGTAGTGGTACTACTACTTGGGTGCTTGAGCTATGAGTTTATGCTCCTTGTTGTAAATTAATCATTTGCCCGAAGGCCTAAATTCACCAAATTGATTTCTGTAGCAAGCGATTTGGTTAGCTACCTTTTGTTATTCATCTTCCAGTTTCATTGTCTGTCTCCTGAAAGTTTATATAGGATGTGCAACAATTTATGATTTTGCATTTCAATTTAGTAAACTTTAAACTAGTCTCATGGCATATTTTTTAGAAGTTTATCAAGACTGCAGTTTCTTTATAAATCTTGCTTTAGGACAAAAGAAGTGAAACTATACATTTCTAATCAGTAATTGCTTATTTCTGACATTGTATTGATCAATTGAGATTTCTTACAGCATTCTTTCTATTTATTCTTTTAAGACTTCCTCTTGTGTGTGTGTCAGTTACAAAGCCAAAAATAGAACCTGAAATTTAAGAAAGGTTAGAAGAGTAAGAGAGAAAGTGAAAGAATGCATCTGTGATGATAGATCGAATGACAGAGAAAAAAGAGAATACTCCTTCCAAGGGTTTCCCCTTCAATAAAGGTTCTCCCTTTGAGCTAGTGCTGGTTTTTCCAATATTGCCAATTCAGAAGGAATCCTCGTTTACCCCCTCCTACTATTCAAGCTAGCTACCTAACAGATTCTCTACTCTTTATGACCTAATTATGTAACTACTCTAACTACTTTGTGTTGTCCTGGGCTCCACATCTGTTTCTTTTTTATGATTTCATTGTGAAGACATGTAAAAGGTTAAAAGAGAAACTTTAGCTTGACTATCTATGTTGGGTTTTCATTGATGCACGTGCATTTTGATACATTTACAGGAAGCTGAAGCAATTCTAGAGGATGTTAGTCCTTCTCCTTTGCAACTATTGGGTTATGGTACGGTAAGTGGCAATTTCTTGAATTACATCTTTGTGATTTTCCAACTGTTATTTGTCATTCTGGCTGGCTTCTCTATGTTAAGTATCGGTCAATATTATAAGGTTCATTTTCTTGTCACATAATATGTAGAACACCACCATATGGTAGAAAAAAATATTTGCGGGGAAAAGAATTGATAGTAGTTTCTTGTTAATTTAATTTTTTTGTTGTTATAACATTTTCAGAAATATACTTACTGCTGCTTGAATGTGTATGTACTGAATATTCGTAAGTAATAGTCAGTAATCTTAAATAAATATTGTCTACTTCCTTAATACCACGAAGGAATATTTTCTTTCATATTTTTATTTGATTTGGAAATGACTGATTACATGATTGTATTCAATTTTATCATCTGCTAATAAATGCAACTCCTTTTGGTTTAGGGGCTTGTTGGAGGGCTGTATGCAATATTAGGTGCGTGCATGTTCTTTCATAAACTATCAATTTGCTGAGAATTTAAAACTTAAATTTTTGGGTTGCATCAAGGTTGTAGATTTTTTTTAATTTTTATTTTATATGTACCTCTGCACACACACACACCCATATATATATATATATATATATACAAACATAGATTTATATGAAGCTTATTAGTGATAAATCAAATTTTTCTTGCACTGTGTTTAAGAGGTTATGTAGTTTATGCAAATTAATTTTGTTTTAATAGCTTAAACTGAAGCTAAATACATCAGGCACAAGTGATTTCACGTCTATGATTTTTTTTATGAAAACCTTACATCACTTTGTTGTTCGCCATCCTCATGTGTGATGAGGCTTTTCTTAGTTATCCTGATCTGACAAAGAACATCAATATTGTCTCAGAGTGGGAGAAGACATTACAGTTAATTGGTGCATTTGGCCTCGGTTTGGTATGTTCATTTCCTTTCAGCAAGTATTTTTCAATCAAATTGTTGCTTTTAGAAGCTTCACTGAGAGTTTAGTTTATATATCCACTTATGTTGGAAATACAGTGGACTCGTAATATGCGTGCTGGGAAATTCTTATATTTTGTCATATTTTATAGTCACTTGGTCAATAACATCAATGATTTTCCATTTCCTCACAAATGGTTTTCTGAATTTTCACCAGACCATCTATTTGCGGGTTTCTTCGTATGAAGACTCTGAAGATCTAAAACAAGATGTGAGGTAAGTATACTTGATGATGGATATTTGGTCATAGAATCATGAAAAGTATATTCTTTTAGTAATTTAAATATTATATTATGACTACGACATATATTTTCTGGTTTTTTCAAGTTACCTTAATATTCAAGTCATGGAAGGTCTGTCATAATCGTCATTATGTTCTGTTCTGAACTATTGGCTATATATCATGAATCATGTTAACTTAATTTGACAATGCGCGGACAAAAAAGTCAATGATTTTAGACATGTGAAATGATCAGAAAATGTTTGTATGTTCTCTCATAGACAGACGATATACATGAACATAGAGCGTGACACACAAATGCATCAGCACTTTTAGCTATACCAACTATTCAGGCATAACGTTTCTTCTATTTTTTGTCTTGAGAATGGACGAATAGCTTAACTTACTAATAACTAGAAAATTTTATTGCAACAGTGTACATAACAGACATTTTTATTGCCCTGATAACAAGATATTAAAAGTGACTTGTGCTTAAACATGAATAATACGTATTGAAACTTGTAACTAGGACAGGGTTAAAATCTATGCGTACTACAGTGCTTGTTCCAAAATTGCCTTTAACTGCTATATGCCCGAGCTTCAAGCATGTAAAAATATATGGGGAGAAGAGTTTTCAGTCTGAAATTATGACACCCAAAATATAAATCTCTGCCACGCCAGTAGAATATAAATTAAAAATTTAAATAAATAATTAATCTTCAGTCATAAATTAGGACACCCAGACTACAAATTTCTGCAGAAGAACAGAAATTAAAAATTTAAATAAATAATCAGTCTTATGTGTAGACCAATATGGTTTTGAAAGGCTAGTTTCTGTATCCCTTTGCATTTTTACTTTTTCATCTGTTATTAAATTTGATCTCATTGTCTGATTTTGTCCTTTAAAGGTTGTTGCTTTCTCCGGTTAGAGTTGGAGCTAAAGCATTTTCGTGGGCTGCTGGAAAATTAGAATCAAATGGCTTAAGATTACCTACATCACCTTCATCATTAGATGTTCAGAACCGGGTGTTGCAGGCTGCCGCAAGACATGAATCTCAACCATCTGAGAGTGAAAGTAACCAAGATCCTGTTCCTGACCCGACAGTTCCTCTCAATCAGAATGTATGAGACCATTCCAGACTGTCATGTGCTAACATGAAAAACAGAACAAAGATTCATATGGTCACAGCAATTTAACTTAAATGACTGGAAAGTTAGCAAGTTGACGCTATCCAACCTTTTCCAGACACTTCGTCTGTAGGCATTTTGAAAATATAGGAAAAAAAATTTACAACTCAGAAGGATGATTATGTTTGATTTGTTGCATGCCATGCCTCAAGTGGTTGGTACAATTTCCTCGGTCAAAATAACAAGAATGTAACTATTTGCAATTTTTAGTAAAAATGTGGTGGCGCAACAAATAGTTTTGCAAGCTATTCCTTCAATAAGCTCATTACTATTTTGGTCTTGCCAACACGTAATATGCAGTTGAAAAACAAGGGACCAACAACAGATTTTCTTTAAGGGAAAAAACCATTTTTTATAGATACTTTTGGAAGACAACTAAGATGTGTGTGTATGTAGAGAGACAAATGGTCAAATTTTGAAACAAGGATGCGGTTGGTTTTTATTGGACTTAGTTACGCCCTAAGCTTAAATGCTTAATTCTTAAAATATCCAGTGATGAAACTCTTCTTTAGTACTACACTATTTATTTTAATTAACACAATATTTATATAATCCATTTTATTTTTATGGAAATAATAATCTTTAATAAAATTCTTACACTATTTACTATATTTTAAAATGTATTTTCCTCCAAAAAAAAATGTAGAAATATATAAAATATTATGTAACATGTTCATATATAAGTTTGTATTCATCAAGCTGGTCAATACTTTAATTTTATAAAATATTTTTAATTAGTTAACTTAATAAATTTTAGTTAAAGATTATTTTAAGCTTTCAACTTCATATCATTTTGTTTCATCAAAAGCAGTCTTAACATTATATTATATTATTATCTTTTTATTTTTTACATAATTTCAACCAGGGGTGTGCTTGACCCATGCTGGCCCAATTTTACGAGTTTTGGTATTAAATGTTGACTTCCAACTTCTTCTTTTCTACATTTATTCGTATATTATCCTTAAATATGTTTTAAGTTTTCTTTTTACTATTTTTTTATTCAAGACACGATTTTATTATTTTATTCTCTCCACTCATTCATAAGGCATCACTTGATTGTTTTCACTTTTTTACATGTAGTGTGTATATATATATATATATATATATTTTTTTTTTAACCAATACGATATTAGCAAAAATAGAAAATATGCTTTTGATTATTAAATAATTTTATATTATTTATATCATTCATTTTATTATTTTATGATTATACTTTAATATATTATTCACTCAACATTACCATTAAATCTTGCACCGCACCCAACTCTGATGTAGAAGATATTATAGTCAAGTTGAAATAATTTTTTATATATTGAGAGATTAACCACGATAAAAAAAGATGCGAATTCGGCATGAAATTTTTAACAGATGATTGTTTTCGTCGGTATAAATACACACTCTTACTTAACTAAGTATAATTTATTTATTTAAATCAATGTGGAGATGTTGAGATTCCTTTGTTGGGTCTATAAATTGTGAGATAATATGACCTTCTCATTAAATTATTAGAACATGTTCTTATATGTGAAATTTTATTTGAGAAACCATCTTGAAATTTTAGTATTATATATTGTAAGAACATATTCATACATGTGAATTTGTGAGATAACATGATTAGAAATAAGTGATGATATCTGGACCTCTTATATATAATTCCTTATGCCAATCTAAATATTAGTGGAGTTCAGTTAAGGCACGATACACCCAGAATAGATGGGATTATTAGAAATAGTTTGACATTTATAAATTTTGTGAACTTAGGGTGTGAAGTCGAAAGATATAAAGAATAATCTTACGCATTTAAAGAAAACAAATTGGTGTCTAGCCATAATGATGCTCTATAGGTTCAATATTCAAAATATGTATAATAGATTAGTGTGTAATTGACATCAAGTTTCATTGCTGAAAACATGTTAACAGCTTGGTTTATGAGTTAAGAAAATATTAATAATAATAATAATAATAATAATAATAATAATAATAATAAACATTTTTGTTTCTTGAGTGGGATTGGAAGAATTTAATGGTATAAAATAATTTAAAAATGGAAGGGAAATTTAGTGTTACATGGATTTAGAAGAAGGTAGGTTAAAGTAAATGAGATGGTGGTTTACTTATTATGGATGATGGAAGTAAATAAATAGGGGGCTTGTGTTCCTCATTTGGCTCTGGGATGCATGCGCATAGGTAACGAAATTACCGTTACCTATTGCGTTTCAACTCCCCTCTCTCCTTCCCTCACCATCACCAGAGATTCAATTCCATCATCACCATGATGATCATCATAACTATGGTGCTTTAGCTACACCATTTTTTTCTGCAGGCTGCCAAGACAAGAGGTATCCTAAACCCAATTAACGATCCATCTTCTCCAATCTCTTTGCAGTCTTCATCTTCTTCATTGCAGGTCAAGACAGCTTTTTGATTGGACATATCTTGGCCCTGCGGCAAGATTCATCGGAAATTATAAATAATTAATAATGGGGGCAACGCACGACAACGTCATTGGCCTTGTATTGGCCGTTTCTTCCAGCGTCTTCATTGGCTCTAGCTTCATAATCAAGAAAATGGGTCTTAAAAAGGCTGCCAGCAACGGCTCAAGAGCAGGTTCATCAATTATATATTCAAATCTGATATAATCACACTTTTCTCTTCTTTCTTAACGCATTTCCTTTCTTTTCATTTTATCAGCCACCGGAGGGCATTCCTATTTGTACGAACCGTTTTGGTGGTTAGGAATGATTTCAAGTGAGTCCTCTTGACGTTTCTGCATCCTCTAATGCGTTCAAACCTAAATAATTAATCAATAATCAACCATGCATTTTGTAGTGATCGCTGGGGAAATAGCCAATTTTGCTGCTTATGCTTTCGCTCCTGCAATCCTTGTAACTCCTTTGGGAGCTTTAAGCATCATTTTCAGGTAAGAAAACCTAGGTGGATCATGTTCATGCAGGAAACCTAGGTGGATCATATATAAAATAAAATACATATATGTTATGCAGTTCAGTGCTAGCTCACTTCATACTGAAAGAGAGATTGCACATCTTTGGCGTGCTTGGGTGTGCCCTGTGTGTGGTGGGATCTACGTCTATTGTTTTGCATGCACCGCATGAGAAAGACATTCATTCTGTGAAGGAAGTGTGGGACCTTGCTATAGAACCAGGTAATATCTATCTGCTTGCATAATAATTCACTAATCCATCAACCTAAGCTACCTTTTTAATTCATTTGGCGTCACACAGGTTTTATTGTCTACATTTGCGCTGTTGCGGTAATTGTTTGCCTCCTTATTTTCCGCTTTGTGCCAACCCACGGACAGAAAAATATGATGGTATATATTGGAATATGTTCTCTCACCGGCTCCATTACGGTATATTACTCTAATGCTCCATGCTTATTGATAATAATACATAAACTTATTGTCTCCATCCTTGTTTTAATGATTTTTAAATATTTGCATGCATATATAGGTTATGGGTGTCAAAGCAGTCGGAATTGCTTTGAAGCTTACATTCGAAGGGACGAATCAATTTATTTTCTTTGAGACCTGGATCTTTACTCTGGTTGTCATAGGATGTTGCCTTACGCAGATTAACTACTTGAACAAGGTACATATATATGTGTGTTTAATTTAATCTCATTTAAGCGCTTGTCCTTTCGTTTTTCTGGTGCTTCTAGGACGAGACAAATGCATATTTATGCAGTTGATGACCTCATTAAGTTAATTTACGTAGTTATTGTACAATAAGCATTACGCTGCTTCTCACCTTTACGTTTTCACTCATGGATGGATTTTACTTCTCTTTTACCTATTAATTTTGGGCTCCCTTAAATTTGTTAGGAGTTAAATGAGATAACTTAGCACTTGATTTGGAAAACGTGTTTGCAGGCTTTGGACACCTTTAACACTGCTGTTGTGTCGCCAGTTTACTACGTCATGTTCACATCGTTTACAATAGTGGCCAGCATTATCATGTTTAAGGTGACTTGTTATCAGCTTTCATCATATCATACACTTGTACTTGTTGGTTCATGTTTTAGGCCAAAATTAAAAAGAATAGTTTTTTCTTGAAAACTTTATTGATTGTAGTTATATATAATAAATGACTTATAATGTATGGTACAGGAATGGGCGAAGCAGGATGCATCACAGATTGCTACGGAGTTGTGTGGCTTTGTGACAATTTTATCAGGGACTTTCCTTCTTCACAGAACTAAGGATATGGGAAATAGACCCTCCGAAGCCACCGTTCATTCCAGTCCAGATCCACTACAATTCCCTGATAATACCAAGACACCTCAAACCCCCGAAATTTGAATACTGTCTCTGCAAAAAAACAACACTTCTCTTTCATACATATATATACACATTCATATGTACGTAAATGTAGCATCTACCATTTGGTTCTTAACAAGCTTGTAATTTCACATTAATTAGAAAAATGGATACGAGAAATGCCATGAAAAAATGGAAGATTAAAGGAAGCACATGTTTGATATGACAAGCTTTAGGACATGACAGGATGTTATTCTTTTATTCATTTATAATTAGAAGCCTCTCTCTTTTGATTTACCACCCATTCTCCTGGTTTCTTTGAACAAGTCTTGAAAACATTCTGAGACATGGTTATTCACACAACAGCCAACCGAATACCCACTAATATGGTAACATGTAAAGTATCAAATAATAATTATATAAATATTAAATAATTATAGAAAATAGTAAATAACTACTACATTATTAATAATTTTGTAAATATTGAGAGAAAAAGTATTTAAGAGATTTGAATAAATTGCATAAATATTATACGAAATGAACTATTGATAAATAAAAAATCATATAGAATTTTTTTTCAAATAAAATAAAACTAAAGATACAATAAAAAGAAAAGGTTGTGTACATTAAAAACAATTTAATTTGATAAGATTAAAGTTTATATTTCTTAAGGTGTAATATATTTAAACACAATCTCATAAAAAATATATGTAATTGAGATTATGATAAGAAGAGAAGTATTTTAGAGGAAGGAGTGAATTTGGTAAATATTTAATAAGTTAAATAACTGAGAAAAAATAAAAATATATTAAAAAATGAAAAAAAATTCAAATATACAAAAATAAAGGATTTAAGAGAATGATTTTTTTAAAAATTATCTAATAAACTTACAATATCCTAATAAATAAAAATGAAAGGTGAGTATATTCTCAATTTAAAAAATTATATACTATTTATATCTATATGTCTAATTAATGTAAAAATTTTCGGTCAAAATTAACATAACTTCAAATAACATTCACAAAAATTTATTTTATTTATATATATATATATATATATATATATATATATATTTGTCTTTGAAAGAAACATAAAAACTTTTGGGGTCTAGTAATTATACTCTATCTTTTTATTAATTAGGATATAATCAATGATGATATAGCTGGAGAGACACATTTTTTAAGTCATACACTTTCACAATATATTTACAAGTATGAGAGTGTTAGTTTCATATTATTTATAAACAATGCACTTTTTGGTAATAACTATTGTACAAATTATAATATGAATATTTTTTTTTTTAGTTGATGATGTAAAAGTGTTTTACAAATATAGAATGCACATTTATTAAAAGAACTCCTTTAAACAGTGGCTAAGAGCCATTACAAGGAGGAGGAGTATAGGTGGGAAGTAATTCTCAAACAATAAATCTGTCTACATCCATAAAAGAGTGACCGCAATGTGATGTTATGATTTTAATTTCTTTTATTTATACATTTTTGGGGTTGGGTCACTTTTTTTCTTCTCAGAATTTTATTTCTGCAGTTAAAGAGATAGTAATGTAATGCATATGTACATATTAATCAGCCTTAGCAAACAGGTGGACGTCCTTTTTATCTTATTCTTTATTTATTTCTACAAAAATGGTTAAAACCATCATTTTCAGTGACTTAAATTAATGGTGACATAATTCATTTTGGTGGATTACTCTTAATTGAAAATATGAAGATTGGTGGTAGATTTCAAGGCAAAAATAAACAAGATTATGCTCTAAATTTGATTAATGATTTATAATGACTTGTGTCTATCTTGATCTAAGACTAAACCACTTTTACTAAAAGAAACTATTAGCTGTATCAAAGACTCGATCTAATTATTTATATTTTCTAGTTATAGGATAAAGTGGTCTTTGAGCTTAAAAAGATGAATGTATTGTATAGTATTAATTTAAGTAATAATGTCTAAACATTTGGTGTCATGACCAAGTATTGAGTTAATCGGTCAGTTCATAATAAATTAAGATACTTAAAACTAAGGATGTAAACTCAATACAAATCCATCCTCATTTTGGTATATTTTGAAGGATAAGGAATCCCTATTAATTAAAACAATCAATAAATTAATATAGATTATCATCTTTAACTAATTCAGATTATTTATCATATTAATTATGAGTCTAAAGGAACAGAAATCTCATAAAATTAATGAATAAGAGTCCATCATTATCAACTAGTATAAATAAGAGTGTTAATGAGAGAAAGGAAGAATCAATTCTCGTTTGAAAAGCTTCATCAGAAACTCGTAGGAAAGAAAAAAATTCTCCCTGAATTACAATGAATTTTACATAAAATCTACATTATAAAAATCATCTACTAATTTCCCTAAAAAATTAATATTTAACTCATATAAAGTGATTTTAACTTATAAAAAATATTTTATCTTCTCAGAAAGAACCGGAATTTAGACTCAAACATTTTTCTACTGTAAGGTAAAATTGTGACACCAAGAAGCATTTCCAACTCAGTTTTACAACATCTTACATAATACAAGTTAACCATTTCAAAATCAATTTGACTAAAACAACAGAACAAACGGTTGGCATATTTTGTCACTTTAAAGACATAAATGTCCCCAGCTTATTACGATCTATAGAAAAACTGTTAAAATTTTCAATTCCAGTACAATATCAAATATAGTATCTGTTTCAGACAATTCAAATGTTACATAAGCCAATTTGGCATGACAGTTTCAAGTCTAAATTGTAGAAAATAATATTTACAGGACATTATAACATTTTGTTTCATTAAATTGAAAACGAGTTTCATCAAGTGATGCAGTATTTCAACCTCAAATAATAAGTTCGAGTTCTAGACGTATATACAATTAGTATGATAAATGATGAATTGATAATATCCTTAGCCTGAACTATCACCGACCCCAAGATCAAGCTGCAACTGTTCTATGAGTACTTTTTCAACAGCATCGACAAAGCTTGATATATTTTGCCGAATGTGAGTATCTAAAGAATTGGCCAACTTCTGAAAAATAAAAAGCCCAATAGCAAAATCAGCACGAACACCAGGTAATGATCAGAATAACACTTATATTAAAAATAAAGACTGATTCAGGAGATATATCTTAGGTGCCGAACCGCTAAAATTTTGTTGATCATAAGAATGACTTGAAACTGCAGTAACATACAGTACTAGTTTTTAGGACCCATTATTTTTTAATGCTATTTGTCAGGTTTTTTTTTTTATATGCTTTGAATGTAATAGATTTTTTTTTTTTTTTTTTACTTATAGGCATTTCCTCCTTAGTTTATGTTTATCCAGTAGGCGGATATTTTTTCTGCATAATATCAGTCCTTCTCTATATAAATTCAGGTGCCTATTGAGCAATAACTGATGCTTTCAGCTGTTCACAAAAATATATGCTCTGTACTTATTATCATCAGCTTATATTTTTAAACTGACCAACAAATTCACATTACAGGAGTGAGATTAAGTGCATCATTAAAAAGTTTTAAAAATACACCTCCATCACAACCCTGGTCTCGAACTGCAATTAAACAGAGACTTTAGGAGACAAACTACTGCATTTAGACCAAAATTGGTTGAGCCACTGCATTAACTTTGCAGTTGTCAAAAGAAACTAAAAAATACATCTAGCACTAAGCTACTATGAGATTTCAACAGGTTCAGCAAACAATTAAGTACAAACATTTTGAGCTTAAAACCTTGATACCACATTGATACTCTTCGTAAATATCCATAAACCACAAGGAAGAATGAAGGCAGAAATTTTATAGCTAATACCGACTGAAATTCCCTCACCTCAACTTTGCTATGAAAACTTAGAGAAGTTCTCTTCAAATCACCCGATCCCTTTATGCATATCAGCTTCAATGGAGAACCAAATATGGGCCAACCATGTGACAACTTTATGTACGCATCAGTTCCTCCTGCCATATGAGCCACAATAGTCTCATCTTTGTCAAAGTATTCAAGTGAATATCTGCATTGACACAAAAAATGTAAAGGAAACACTAAATGATATCCAAAATTTAAGAGCAACAAAGCCAAACAGTCTCACCTTGATTTATTAGCATCCTTTACTACAAGACTTCGGAGTGTGCTTAGTATAATTCTATCTTGCACTTTCTGTATGAACCACTGCAAAGAGGACTTGCTGCAAGGTAAATGAATGTCAAGGAATGAGTTGTGGCCACAAGAAATCTGGGACCCATGATTAAGAGAAATGAGGACATGGCGAACCTGACAGACTTTGCATAATCAACAATGTCGCTCAAATATATATCATTTGGAAAAACCTAAATAATAATTCCAAGAAATTCAATAAATCATCTAAAGATAACAAGGATTATAAAAATGGAAAAATAAATTCACGTTTAAGTTTTTCATATGTTGTTCTTGCGCCATAAACAAATGGTATGATATCAAAACATCCTACAATACAAACTTAAAGGAGATTAGGAAAGAAAAAAGTAAATGCATTCTTGTGTTCTGCCAGGATCACATTGAAAGTATGAAACAACAGTACCAATGAATAGATATAAATTCCTAGAGCACTTAATCTGATAATTACTCCCTCTTAAATCATCTGCATGAAATCTAAAGTTAAAGACAAAATCTGATATTAGGTATTCAAGAAATGTTAGGGTACAATTTGGAAAGGGAAAAAAAATTAAAACCTTCCATCAAATTCCCAGTGGTATCTTTAAAAATCTATTACATATTGTGATGGAATCTTTTATATCAACATAATATAACCAGAAAAATTTGCTCGTTTCTCAAACGTCCGATCACATTGTAAGACGTAGTTACTAATATCAATTCAGTGTTTTAGTCTAGTTTATCTCTCCTCCACCTTCTATACCCAAGACCCACAATCTCTACAAGCTCCACGACTGTAGAAATTTCTAAATTTATTCTCCAATGTTTCGAGTGCAAAACATATACCGAACATTGATCACCTACGATAAAGGCACTAAATTAAAAATAGCAATAATTGGAGTCGAAACCGGAAAATAAGAACAAAGCACTGATATATCCAGAAAATTCTGAAAATGACACCACCATCCCCCTCCCCCGTGAGGAAAAGATGCATCATAAAGTATAAAAGTTTAAGACACTAAAAGATCAGTCATTATCTGAACTAAGCAAGAAACTAATGAATTAAGGTTAATTGTAAAGCCAGTGGAATATTATAGTAAAGATTACTAACTTAAACCAAAATTCATTGTTTCTTGAGTCATTGAACCTGAATTTATTAGTAAATAGTCCGTCTGCTACAAAACACTGAAGTCTAAAGCACAACCACCTCAAAAATACACAAAGTAACAAGTTAATTCTGTTGAACAACAATCCTCATACAAAAGTCAAATTAAGACAATGACCTATTTTTATACCTGGACATTCTTTAACTTCATAGTCCCCTCAAAAACTTCAATTAATAACTCATGATTCAGCTCAGCTGCATCAATGGTATCTTCTTGAACACTCGGCTGGTAGGAAATGCCCTCAAATGTTGGTATGTAAGTCTGCAATGACAACCTAATGCAATTCTCATCAACAGCAAGCACTTTTAGACCCGTGAATGCATCCTCAATCTGCTCAACAACTTCAAGCCTGAACAAGGGAACAAGTTGAGTAAGTTGTGACACAGAATTACAGATAAGCATTTGAAGTGTAAGTGAAAGTTGACTCACCACTTGACTGTGAACTGAAGATTCTGCAGAGACTTTAGAATCAACTTCATTTCATCAATCTTATTTTCAAGTTCAAATTGCTGCAACATATGAGCAAAATTAAAAATCTTTATAAATGCCATATAATCTGCATGTCTTTGAAACTAATTCAATTCAATTCAATCACCAAGAAGAAAATAAATAGAAAGTAGCATGGACTGTCAGTGTCAACTACACCTCTAAATTTTTGCCTAGATTTTCAGCGGCCAAATTTGAACAATCATCTTCCGGAATTGGGGAATCGATGCCTTCCGTAGCCTCAGATATGTTCTTCTGATCCTGTAATTATTGAAAGCTAATATCGAAACATGATAACTGCATGAAACCCCCCTACTACTCCGCATTTGGCAAAGGGATGGTTAATGAAGTGGATATAGTGATAATTAACGGAACTCACAGCACCGGCCCGTCAGAGTGAGCAAAGGAATTAGCCACAAACAGTATAAAACACAAACAGGTGCTTAATTTACAAGAGAAGCAAGAAGGAAGCAGCAACCTTTGATGGAATAAATTGTAAAGAAAACTCCAATTCTTCAAGTTTGGCCTCCAAGATAACAGAATCTGGAGAGAGGGGAACAAGAAGTAATAGTAATATTAATAGAGAACGCAAATAACATGAATACGATTAAAAATGGTAGGTGCTGGTGGGTGCGAGAGTGTGTAAGAGAGAGACCATCGTTGTGAGTTCTGGCAAGAAGGTCAATCTGGTTAGCTACTTGGGCAGATTGAAGGTGGACGTTGTTAAGCTCCTCTTGCAAATGGTCTATGAAAGCATCTGGAGTGGGACAATCAAAGTTAACATTCAATTCCCACACAAAATGAGATGAAATTAGAAGAGAGAAGGGAGTAACCGAAAAGAAACCTTGAATTTCGAAAGAAGGGAAGTCGGAGACAATGTGCTGCAGTGTGTTCTGTAGGATTGAAAATTGAAAGTGAATGGGAATTGGGAATAGGCAACGAAGGAGAATGGGTAACCTAATCTAACCTGAAGATGAAGAGCGCAGTGATTGGGGGTATCCAATTCCGAAGGGTTGAATTCGTGGTCTACGTCGCAAAGCTTCTGAATCTGCGCGATTCGACTGAAAAAAAAAACACACAACAACCGTGACAGAGAGAGGATAATTAGAATCAGAAGACAGCAAATGAATGAATACCTGCGGAGCTGGGTAGATTGTTCTTCAGCCATTTCTCTTCTCTCTCTCTCTCATACACACTCTTCCCACCCCAACAGATTTCAAATCTCTTCCCCCCAATGTCGTGTGCAAATAGGTCACTTCTCACTTAATTTTATTTATTTTTTACCTTATTCCTTAAAATTAAATTACTGTGAGTAACAACGTTATAAAATATTATTAACAAGGAAAATGTTATTGACATAATTAGAAGACACAAAAGACAAAACTAACTTTGTCTGTTGAGATGTTACAAAAAGATTACACAGTAGATACATAGACACGAGAGGCTAAAAGAACCAGCCTTTGACGGGCTTGACGGCGAACTGTTGCTGCACCACCAAAATTGACGCACGGCTCTCCAAATCAGGCGAGGCGAGAAAGTCACCGATGACACCTAACTCTGGGAATTCGCTCCAGTTTGTGAGTCCCTGTGTCTGAGGGGACTCAATCCCATGCCTTCTCCCCACGATGAAGAAGTCATGCTCTTTTGCCACCTCATTCAGGAACGCCGCTGTCTCGGAGCCTTCCTGTGCCACTATCTGTTGGTACCTTATGTTATGTTCATGTCTGTTCTTCATGTCTTCCAGCTCTTCCTCCCTTTCATCCCATTCCTTCTCTGCCTCGTACACCAGATGGTACACCACAAGCTTCATCCCCCTCTTCATCACCGCTCTCTTCGCTATGCACAACGCCTCCTCGTCGTCTTCTCCCCCCAAATAGATCAGCGCCAATCGAATCGACGACTCCTCTCTCAATCTCTGCGAACCTCGCGACACCAGGATTCCAACCGAGCATGGAGCTAATTCTAGGACCCTACAGTTCAGTGCCCTTATGCTCTTGTCGTCCATTTCCATTTCCCCATCCATGGACCATCTCTGATGAAACGGAAGAATTATGATGGACGCCACCTTGTCAAAGGCAAGGTTGCAAACGTCTTCGTACATGAGGCTGGGTGGAGAGACTGCAGTGCAAGGGTAGGCCGTCACCGTATGAGGGTTCTCGTGCTCGTAAACGTCGAAAGCGAGAATCACATCATCTGAGTATGACCTGTGCTGAAGCCCTGATTCTTGCCTTTGAATACGATGGGGGATGAAAATTGGCAAGGTACGTCCCACCAGCTCTATCAGATGCAACGCATCCACTGCGATTGGACTTTCTGCCGTTGGACAACACAGGTCAATCACATCTATCATCGACGATATGTGGTTTGGCTTATGAATGCACACCAGCATCCTCAGCTCAGACCAAGCTCTTAAACTCATGATGTTCCTTTTTTGGTACCCGGCGTACTTTCTTGAAGGATCGTACAAAAACCTCACAGACCATTGCACCGTGCATGCTACCACAATTATGCTCAGAATCATTATTCCGTATGTTAGCCCATCGATTATCTGCAAGTGTTTTTTAATATCATTGTGAATTAGGCATAATAGAAAGATTATGTAAATAATAAGATAAGATATAGGTGCAACAAGGGAGCACCTTGTAGTCGTATAAGAAGCAGTAGAGTCCGATTTCCACAACGCCTTTGGAGTTCAAAATGAGGGAGAGAGCGAGAGCATCACGGAAGGGCATGTTGCAATAGAGGGCGGGTAGAGTGCAGGATATAATTTTGACCAAGTGGGTGAGGATGATGACGAGACACACAGAGAAAACTGAAGTGGAGGAATAAGTGGAGGAAAAATCTGCTTTCAGCATGCAGATAGTGACAAAAATTGGCAGAAGGAAGGTGGTACCAAAGAAGTTAAGCTTCTTGACCAATTGAGATCCTAGTGGAGGTCCCTCCGGCACGGCCAATCCCAGAATGAAAGCTCCAAGCACGAATTCTTGGTTTATTTTAACCGAAACCCAACCTAACATGAACAGCAGTACGATGATAACGTAAACATAACCATCTTTCACAGGTCTTCCTTCTGGAGTTTGTCTGACGATCCAAAACATTAGCGGCCGACACAGTAATGGAACAAAGATACCCATTGCAAACAAACCCAAGAGGTTTTTAATAACCAGTTCCGAACCAGAACCCTCATTAAACATAAAAGCAGTGCCGACGGTGGTAACGAACGTGCACAATACGTCACTCACCAATGCAGCAGACAAGGCCAATTTGCCAAGCTCGGAGTTTTGGATTTGAAGTTCATTGAGAAGGGAAGCAATGACGGCAAATGAAATAACAGTGTGGGAGACCAATGCAACAAGGAAATTGTCTTTGTTATCTGTGACGGCGTGAATCAGTGGATATTTGAATATGGCCAGGATTGAAATGGCGATGAATATGGGCACTGCCAATCCCGTAATGGCAATGGTCCATGCCCTCTTTCCCATCCTTGTTATCAAGCTAAAATCCATCTGAACACCGTTTATGAAAATGAACAGTACAAAACCAATGGACGTTACTGTTGTGATCGTGTCGTGAGTTCCATACGGAAACAGCACCCTCATGCACGACCCCAGTGGTTCCACCGCAAAGAAAGCTTGCAGAATTAGCCCAGCCTGCATGCATGCGTGTATACAAACAAATTGATCAATACATATACATACATATGTATAAATATGCACGCAAAATACAAAACTTGTTTAGACATGGACATACCATCATCTGGGAAATAAAGAGAGGGACTTTGAAGGGCACGAGGATGAGGCGACAGATTTGGGTGAGGGCAAATATTAGAAGGACTTGTAACTCAAACAAGGGGAGAAAAGATCTCATTGGAGTCCTTGGATTTTGTGATCTGCTACGCCATAACCCATCTGAAACAATGTGGGGTGGCGCATCAAGGCATACCTGGTACCTTTGTCTCCTTTCATCCACTTCCGTAATTGAGAGGAACATCGTTTCATTTGCGTTTAACATCATTTTCCCCACTAGTTAACCAACAATATCAATATTTCAGATTGATTAACAATGAAAATTAACTCAGTCAATTCCCCCAAAGTTTGAAAGACCTTGTATTACATATATGCATATCCCATAATTACCCGATCATACAGGTAAGAAGTACTAATAGAGTTGAATATGCAAAGTTTGACCACGGTTGAGTGGAAAATCGCTTGCTTTTTCATAAGTAATTAGAAGTAATTAGTGCTCGTCGTACCTGTAATCGAACTTCAGACCATACAACTCTATATTTACACCTTTGCAGAGTTGTAATTCCTAACTAATTTCAACTATTACTATAATTAGACAAATACAGAGTCAATAATGTCTCCAAACTTATTCTTTAGATACATGCCACCTCAATCATTGAAATTACCCAATCTCTTCTGTATATCTTTGACTGAAACTTCATATGCTCCTGTTTAAAGATTACCATTTAATCATCTATCCTTATCTAAATTATGAATCAAAGCAAAATAGTAACGTGTGATTTTATTTTTTCTCTTGATGAATCATTTTTAGTTTCTCCCCATTTTTTTTTCTCCGTCATGACTACATATGATTTCAATAACTCAATATTTTTTTAAAAAAAAATATTTTATCCGTCAAGTTTTTTATTTTTAGAACTAGTTAAGTACATCCATTATTTTATATAAAATCCCCTAGTCTTGTTTTTCTGGTTTTGTAATAACATAATAATTTAAATGGATTTGAGATAGAATAAATCATGATATAAAAGATCCAAAACTCAAAAATTATAAATTGTTTTGTTACATCACATAATTACATTTTCTGGAAAATTATGTTTAAAAAAAAATTATCCTACAACCACTTTTTTTAATAAATATATTATAGTGAAATAGTATTTTTTGAGTTGTGAGAAAAAAAAAATATTTGGAATAGGCTTTTTTAAAAGACACAAAAAAAAAATCCGACCTGCCGGATTCGAACCAGCGACCTAAGGATTATCTGCATCCAACTACAGTCCTCCGCTCTACCAACTGAGCTAAGGTCGGGATATGAACTATAGAATCAACAGTTTTAATATAACAGCCAATGTGTAATATCTGTAAATCTATTTCAACATTATTATTGACTTATTGGCATTATTGTTAATGCAAATATCTATTTATGAAAGATTTTAATAAAATTATAGAATGTCCCATTCTGTGATGAATTAATATTATATGTCAAATTTTATAACCACGTTTAAAAAATTAATTATAATTAATTTACGTAATATAATAAAAACTATCCACGTTAATTTTATTATGTCTGTATGATTAATTAAGATGAAATAAAATATTATATTTCTTGATCTAGCCACAGGAACTGAAAAATGTATCTTATTTTGATAATTTTATAATAAGATTATAAAATGAATTTATTCAATTTGACTTCCAACTCTTACTAAAATTAAAATTTCAAAAGGCATTTTTATATGAAGTAAGAGGCCTAACTATCTTTATATAACATTGATATTTATTGGAATTTATATTTTTTTTACCTATATAAAAAATTCAAAGAATATAAATTTTTGTTTGACTCACAATACTAGAATTGCATAGAAAAGAAACGTAAAAAGAAACGTAAAAAGAAACGCAAAAATTCATTAATGAAAATGATATGAGTTGAAAGAGTGATTATCAATATGGTGTTTTTTTTTAAAAGGATCATTATAAGGTTTAATCCCCTAAATCAAGTGATAAACTTGTGATAGACAAACTAGTAGTTATTCACGTCCCTCTAGTTTAAACTAGTAATAATAAATAATAATTAAAATTTCACAAGTTGCTAAAAAAAATTGTATACATCATGTTGTTATTGGTGAGGAAGGATCTAAGTTGGACAACTTTTAACCAACCAATTGTTTAAACAAGTTATTGAACAAGGTAATGGGATAGCTTTAAGAATATATACTAGAATAAAAAAAATAAAAATAAAAAACAGCAATCATTAGTGGTTATGTAGTATATATATAAGAACCAAATTATAAAAATTGAGTCAAAAATTATCTTCAAATATTTTGCAAGCAATGAGTTTTATAAAATCATATTTGTAGTATAATGTTATGAAAAATGTGATAAATTCTGACTTCTGACTTGGTTTGCAATCTTGTTAACTTATCTAATAACATAGAAGTTATTGAGTATATATGTTTTTAAGATAAAAAAAAAGAAAAAACACAAGCAACCTTGCTAGATATAAGATAAGATTTGTTGTCAAAAGGTTAACTCATAATTAAAATTTACCAAATTAGAAAGAAACAATTCTTTTTATTGAATCCGAACAGGATTCTTTATGAGTATTATAATTTCAAGTTAGACCACATGAATGTGAAAACAACAATTTTTAATACTAACACAGAGAAAGAGATTTACATGGAATAATCTAAAGAAATATTCCCTAGTGATTATAAATACTTAGTATTAAGCTTAACAAATTTATCTAAGTTGAAACAAGTCTTACACCAATAGTATTTAAAATTTTATGAAGTTATTTTTTTATTTGGATTTAAAGAAAAAACCATGAATCAATATAAGTACGAGAAGATTTATGGGAATAAAATTTACTTTCTTGTTTATATTTAGATGACATTTTGCTTCTTGTTAATATTAAGAATATGCTTATATTGACATTTTGCTTCTTGTTAATGTTAAGAATATGCTATACGAGGTGTTTTATCTTGAACTACCTTGATATGAAATATGAGTGAAAGATATTATGTTATAAGCAGTAAAATTCTTTTAAAAAACTTATATCAATACAGTCTTGGAAAGATTTAACAAAAAAAAGTTGTTAACCCCTTTGCATAGGGTGACAAACTAAAATAAAATTAGTTCCTCATAAACAATTTTAAGCAGGAATATAAGAAAAATATTTCATATACTTTAATGGATGAAAATCATATTTATCCTTAAATTTGGATTCAATTTGTAGTTAAAGTTTTGAAAATATATTAAAGTAATTTAGACGTTGACCACTAAAAAGCTAAAAAAATAATCAACTTTTCAAGTAAATACGTACTCATGGTGGAGCTCAAATATTTTTTTCACGTTTTTTTTTTCAAAATGGCACATTCCGGGAATGAAGTTATCCAATGAAACTTAACGTCGGAACAATACAATATAACGACATCATAAATTATTTTCCTTCCCTTTTAAAATACGTATTACAAGTCAATATATAGAACTTGAATTTTTCTGTTAGATCACAAAAACTAAACGTTGTCTCTATTCCCACATTCCTTATTTCATTCCATTGACTCTGTTAATAGCCTTAGAGCGTAAAACTTTTGCAAGAGTAAACAATCGAGTGATTGGGACATTACCATAAACATTGAAAACTAGAAAAGAAAATCAACAGCCAACAAGGGCAAATGACACCTTTAAAGCTTCAACTATTTATCATTCTTTGGAGGGTGCACGTGAGGTGAAAAACTGAAAATACAGGCGAATTCCAACAAGATCATAGTAATATGGACTTACCACTAAAAATAAAATAACAAAACCATAGTACGCAAAAATACCAGTTTCTGCTCTGAACCAACATTTGTAATTACAGAGTAATTTACAATTATAAAATCGAAAACTCTATGTTAGGGACAAAAATACAATACAAAACAATCAAGGTGAATTCCCTTAGCCTGACTGTACACGTAACTTGTTTGCCACATGGAGCAAATGACTAATGTTTGTAGAGGGATAACTTTGCAGCAACTTGAGGTTAGAAGTGAAATCACCCGCTAGGAGGCGCCTACGGACGAGAATTAGCATTGCGCAGCATATTCTGAGAAGTGTTTCCTATACAGTACCGCAAGAGTTAATTTTCCTCCTTATTCTATTTTCACTGACTGAAAAAATAATTACTAGATATATTGAAAAGCACGCTCCTCAGACGTCCTGACCAACCATTACCAGTTCTATGCAACAATATGATGAACAAATGGAATTTATTGTTCCAATATTACGATCAAGGAAATCAATGACTTGTAAGCTGTAACATATCCTAGTTCTCTCAAACGCAACACAAAAGGAAGTAACTTCGAGTTTGTTCTAATCATCTTTCCTTTACAAAAAGACCCTATAAATTGCAGGTTACACTGCAGGTCAGGGGGTAAATAGAGAAACATTATAAAGTATAGCAAACAAGAGAACTGTTTTTAATGATGCTTAATAGGTTTTTAATTAGGACATCTTCAGGATAGTTGCAGGTTTTCAGTTTGGTTTTCCAATATAAATTGCAAAACATATCGGTGAAACTATTCCCTTAGTCCGTAATTAGGTCCTATACAAAAAAAAATAGTAAGTTTTAGTTACTAACACTATACAGTTTTTGTTTGGCGGTTTATCATCTTCGGAAAGTTTCCATGGCGGCTTTATATAAAGCCAAACAACTTAACTTGTGTACAGGTTCTACGTAGTCAAAAGGTTTTGTGCACAGTTCTCAACAACGACCACAACTTAACGTGTACACGTGTGTAAGGACTAAAACTTCTAGTTTTCTCATTTAGGGACTAAAATTTGAAAAGAAATTATAAGGACCAAATGAATAGTTTAACGGAACCTATATTCAAATAAAATAGAGCTAGTTTAATTTTTAACTTAATTTTGAGACACTTCAAACTTCTTTAAAACAAAAAAGAGTTTTGGTTTTCAGTTGTTAATTATAAGAACAAATCATTCAAACCTATTCCAACACCATATCTTGGGGGCAGCAGCAAGTATCTCAGGTGCTTCCACTGGACCATAGATGGCAAATGCCAATCAAAGCCATTTAACAAACGCAACCGAAATGCCTCCTCAATGATAGCGTACATGTTATAATGCTGGTAATAACATGGCTATCATGGGACGCAGGGACAAGTGTATAAAATGGATGATGGACAATGGGTTTCAAAACACACTGTTGCTGTCATGAATACACAGGTCATACAGAATAAAAAAGGACACAGCTGAATTTGAGAGATTAAGATATGCATTGCTTGGCGAAAAGACAACCAACATGCAGAAGCACTAGAAGGCCTGCTGCAGCTTGCTCTGGACATTACCATCCAAAACTGTACTTGCATGCAATACCCATTGGTGACGTGAGGAAGGAGAGTTTATCAGTCGCAGATGGCGGAAGGCAGTGGCCAACCCCAAACATGCTATAGCCAAATAGCAGAAAGAAGGATGACTGCTATTTAATAATTTTTGTATATAATAAGGTGTGCATAATTACATATAAGCCGCAAGTCTTACTGTGTTAAACAAAACATAAGGAGTAGTTTACTAGTATTGAAAGAGCTTTTGTTTTCAGGAAGAGAGTGATTTGAGAAGTGCCGCAACACATGTGGACTCAATTTAAAATTTGAAAACTGAAAACTACAATAAATTGAAAACTAATTTATAAAACTGAAAAGTAGTTTTAGGTTTTAAAAATTGTTAAACTTAAAACTAACAAGCAAAACAAACCAAAACTAAAAACTGACAAGACAAACAAACCAAAACCAAAAAACTAGTTCCCCCTCTTGTTGCCAGTCTTTGGTGGATGGAATTTCCTAAGAGGGTTTTGGGGCAGTTGCGGTGTTTCCTTTCCCTGTTTTCTGTGTCATATGTGTTTCTACGGATTTTTATGGGGGTTTTGTTTTATTTTCCTTCGGCTATGTGACTTCGTTTGGAGGATAACTTAAAACTAACCCCTAGTGACGAAGTACAACCTCCTATTTCAATAGGTCAATGCCTTTCCTTTTTATTAGCTACCTTTCCTTTTTATTAGCTACCTTAAAGTAACTCTGCAACTTAAAATCCAATCATCTCTTACCATTGACAGCGCTAAGCGTGGGGGGCCATGAGGTTACATGTCAGTGCATCCATTAATTTTATTTTGAGGGAATTTACGGAGTCCAATATAGTAGAAGAAAAATAGGAGCAAAATTGTACCTGTGGACCCTCTGGATCACTTAAAATGATGTCCCAGATATGGAGGATGTCAGAAAAATTAAATTCCTGAGTCAAGAGGAGAGTAATCCACCTAAATGCATAGAACTGGGGATTGACCTGACATTTAGGATTAGAAATTGAAACAGAAATGTGAGATTTGTCATTTTTCAGATCAACTGCGCAGTAACCAAATCAATCACGTACTTAAATCATCAGACAAAATTGACACTCACGACAGTATACCGACTAATTAATGACTAAAAATGACACTTATATAGTAGACGAACATAAAACAATCAAACAGAAAAAAAAATGTCCAAAAAGAACAGGTACAACACAGAACGCATCACTGAATCAATGAGCAGCTAGGAACACACTTTCTAGATCATTTATTATTTATTATTTAGTTTTACTAATAAAATATTGGAGCAATGAAATTCTTTTTAAAACAAATTTAATAAACAGAGAGAGGTGAGAGGACAATGTCTTCATTTCCCGCCCTTGTATTCATTTGCCAAACAAAATGAGTTAACCACCACTGTTCTAAGGAAAATTTCTCCCCCATAACCCTTCTGTTCTCAAATTGTTAAAAAGATTATTATTTTTAGATAGAGAATGTACTTAAATTCCCTCTTACCTGAGTAGTGACCTCAAGATGACGCCACAGTTCTTCATCGTGTTCTTTTAAAAGCTGGGACAATCTTGTAATAGTGGAACGGATTCCAACAATACTATTATCAAGTTGTTGACAAAAATTATCTTGGAACCCACTCAATAACTCAACAAAACAAAAGAATGTGTCTGCTTCAGCAAAGGCCTGCATTTAGTCATTGGAAACAGCTGGGAAAATTAAAAATTATGAGTAAAATCAAAATACATTAATCAATCACTGCTATCTGAGCAACTTTTAGGAAACAAAAACCTCTTATCAACATCCCCCTGGCCAATTTTTTTTTTTTATAAAAGGTTTTCACTCCAGAAAACAACATTATGAAACTTTGAAATCTCAACTAAATTGGCACCCCAAAGCTTCAACAATCATGTGCTCCTAGAGGAACATGCATTTAAAAAAAAAAAACAAAAAAAACCGATACAACATATTACAACCAGCCATGAGGGACAACACCAAATCCATGTAGCAATGACGAAAACCCGGTAGACCATACCGGTTCTAAAAAGGTCCTGAGTACAAATGGGCAACCTATCATACCAAGCGAACTCTACCCTAGAATCCAAACCCAAATTAGCAAGCCTATCATCGCATTTATTTCCTTCTCTATATATAAGAGAAACATGAAAATTAATAGCCCGACACATAGAAATCCCTATGGCCACATTATATTAATTATTTCACCTTTTCTCATTTTGTTTTATGTACACGGAAACATTGTATATCTCAGATGGCAATATTTCTTGTCCCAATTCCCTAAGTAAACATTTCTACATTTTCTATGCTTGCAAGGATGTACTCACAGCATTTTCCTCATCAGGGTCATTTTTGAACACATAGTAGAGAGGAGCCAATACTTCGTTCATCCCTTGAACATATCTTATACCTGGATTCAACTTTGCAAAAAGAATTAATATGCTCTTCAAAGCATCCTGAAAATTCCCCAAAAGTTGAGAGTCAAGAAAAAGGATTGTGTCACTGAATTTGTCTATATGAATTTCAAATAAATAGAGGAACAACCTGATTAGATTTTGCCAATTGAGAATCACCAGAGAAGAACTGTATATCTGGATGAGTCCGTTTGACATCACGATCAATCTGCTCTATGAGCTCTGTGTCCTGAAGAAATGAAAAAAAAAAAGGAGTACAGGAGATTAGATTAAGTTTTCAGTAATAGTAGTCATGACACAGGAAGTAGCATAGAAGTTCATAAAAGATTAAAATATTGATAGCAGAAAGATCATTAGCAGTATCTGGTAAAGGTTCCGCTGTGTTAAACTAATTCCCCCCATAGACACAGTGGTAATGGTGCACAAACAAAGCATGACTCGGGGAAGTCAGATTGCATATATAGAAGCAAATCAGAAACTCAGCATGCAATTGAGAATACTGCAACTGTAAGTGTAGAAAGTAACGTGCAGAATTGCAGTAAATGGTTTGTAATTTCTTAACTGTAAAGCAGGTGATATTTATGTGTAAACAAGATATATATTTAGATTTGGAGAGAAAAGATAGCACAGACATTGGATTATACCTGGAAGAACTGATTCCATATGCTGGTCTTGCCAAGACTCAAAGGGTGGTCCTCATGAGTGATTTGTGATCTAGAAAGCAAGATACGAGTCTCAGATTTTGCATCATCGATGTCATGAGCAGCGGAGTTGTAGATCCTCCTCGTGATTTCTGACTGACTAGGCACAGAAACATTCAGAAGTGTGTGGTTGGGACTCTATAAGAAATGAAGTAATTGATGTGAGTGACGAACTTACAGGATTCATGAGGAGGTCGTCTTTGAAATGTTTGTACTGGGACCTCTTCTTGGCTAATTCAGAGGACCAAAGGGCACGATCGGACGGAAGATATCCAAGCAAAAGCTGGGAAGGTTAAAAAGCAACATAAATTGTGTTTGGGTTTGTGTGTGTGAGATGGGATTAATTGGAAAAGAGAGGGTAAGTACCTTCCAGAGCGTAGGGCGTAAAGCAGGGGCGGCAGCATGAGGAATACCTTGAGAAGCGACTCTCCTCAACTCACGCATGTCTATCACCTTCCTAGATAACTAATCACAAACTAACTTAGCAAACAAACAAACCTAAATCAAGCAATTAGTCCATGGATTAATGATTAGGAAAGCTAACCTCGGTCAACAACTGAGCCTGAGAGGAGATGTCATCGGCGGCGGAGGATGCAGAAGCAGAAGAGACGACGGACGAAGAAGACGGAGAGGCATTGTGATTGGTTGGGGGATCTTCTCTGACAGAGACGGGGGCAGGCGGAGGCGGAGGCGGAGGAGGAGGAGGAGGAGACGAGGGCGGGCTAAAGCGGTGGTGGTCGGGTGGGGAGGACCACAGAGAACTGTTCATCCACTCTGGTACCTGTTTCTTCTTCTTCAGCATTCTCTTTGTTTTACTTTCTATCTAGGGTTTCTTCGGTCAGGGACAGGACTAGAATAGATTAGATTTGCTTATACTCCATAAGAAGAAATTGAAATTGAGATTGGAAATGGGATTGGAATTGGAAATGGAATTTGAAATTGGAATTGGAGGAGAAAATATTCAACTGAACAGCATGCATTTGCATTTTTGCATTTACACGTCTTCCTCTACTATGGTCAGCGGGGGTATTCTCTTGTATTGTATCTATACACATGGCTCCGCTACACTATGCCACCACAACGCACTTCACCACAACACACAACACCTGTAACAATTTCTTCATTTTTCTTCTAAATCACCTTTCGGATTAAAACACTTCATCAACGCTTCCAAACTTAGCTCATCATTAACTACAAATTATACACAAAATTCCACACTCATAATCTCAATTCTTGATAAATTATTTGATTCATAACCATAACAAATAATGAAAATTACACCAAATATTTCGTGCTATACATTTTAATAAAACCCTTTGTAATTATCATAACTTCTTTACTTCATTTCAGTAAACTCATTGTATAATTTACTACAACTTATATTGCCAAAATTCTACTATACATCCTCAACTGGTGAGAGTTTGTTTCAAACAAAAGCATCTAAGTTATTTACTTCCTTGATATTTAATAAAGACAACAAGATCATTTTAACTCCAACACCCCTAAAGCCCGTTCTAACAACACAAAATGAAGCAATTCAATATTTTGTTTGAAAGCAATGTCTTGTCCGTTAAAAGAATTAGGTTTTGCTGTGAAAATTCTGGGTCCACAATTTCAGTAAAGTACGATCTGGAGAAAGTTTTGAACATCTTGATGTGGTTACAGGCATGAATCAGGAGGCATCATCAGCTCTGGCACGTGATTTCCATTCTTACTGAAATACCGAGTTGGAAGAATCTTCTCTCCAATTTTTCAATGGTGAGAGCAAAAGGAGTTTTCTTCTACTTAAAAATGTCTTCGTAAATTCTCATTTTTTTTTCCTTTCATCTTCTACTTAAAAGAGCGTCAATTTTTTTTTTTCTAAAAAAACTGTTCAACTGCTTTTCAGATCCTACAAACTTAGAGGTGATGCAATGTTTTTTTTTTTTCGGTAGACTGTTGAGAGGAAGTAATAATGCATTGAAAACGCGCGAGTTATGCCTATAAGAAATACCACTGCAGTGTGAAATTAACTGAGTATTCCATTTTGATGTTGTCAATCTGGATACACTCTCGCATACAGTATTCTGAAATTGATTAACAAACGTAATAATCAACTTCAGTCCAGAGTTTGTCACTGTAGCTTTCTAAATAAAATTTGTACGTGCCAAGGGTATATACAGTTACCCCGTGATTAGTGCAGGTTCATAGTTTTGCAATTCTAAGATGTCTGTCAACTATAACATGAGTCTGGGGTGCATAATTTGATTTTGTAAGCCTCACCAACCAGTTTACCAAAACCATATCAAGATCACCTTACAGCGAAGCGATAGATGAAGAAGCTCTATATGTTTGAACAATGAACAATGAACAATGACAAACATACTGTCCCTTCCAACCAAGAGAAAATAAGTCTTGCTCGCACCATAAAGAAGAAACACAAAGTAAAAGCAAATGAAACCGAGCGTAAATTTAATCTGTCGTAGTGTTATTTACAGTCCAGGAAAGAAGCTGGGGAATAATACAGTTTCTAGTCAGAGTAAGAGTGACCGTATGCTACCTACATCTTCAAAACTAGTCTAATAGACAAAACCATTCTAATCACAGTAAAGATATCAGATAATTTACAAGTCTGTAAGTAAACATCGAAAAACAAACTTCCGAAAACAAGAAACCTCTTCTTTGAAAACTACTTACAAATTTCAAATACTCTTGCACATGTCCATAAAAGAGAACAATCCAAATGAGTGTTCTTCTTTACTAGCTTTGGACTGCCAGTACCTGCAACTGATCTAGAAAAACTTCCAAGCTCATGTCATCAGTAAATATAATATCCGATCCATCTGTGTAGGTTGAATTTTGAGTAACAGATGGATTCAACTTGGCGAGAAGAAATCTAGCCTGGCTACTATGCTGGTCACATCTTATAATCCTTGGCACTGGAATCCTGTCCGCCACCAATTGCTCTGCATCCAGTTCTGGGGCTTCCAACAGCTTTCTGAAGTTCTCATGATTGGGGTCCTTATCATAACCTAGCTTCCTCCACTGAGCGATCTTGGACCCGTGATGAATCACCACATAGAAGAAAGAATCAAAGAGCAAGATAAAATCCGGAGAAACAGAACGAATATCCAGCAGTACTGGAACAGGTGGACCATCAAACGAATATTGGAAAAGCGTAGGTTGAATCATTATAAGCGATCCTACTACACCCTCACGGTTCAGCATGAGCCGGAAAAATGCAGTTTCATCAGGAGTAGTGTTACAGACATCAATGAATTGAGATCGCCTCAAGTGAAACATAAACTGGGGATAGAGGGAAAAGTTGGAGGATAGCCGGAAGGAAGATGGATCTTCTGCCACATAGTCACCAAACTTGGAACTAAAACGTATAAGCGTGTCATCCAGCCATCTAATGACATCACGGGGATGGCATTCCTGTGCACGGCGAATGGCAAGTCTTGCCATAACTGCAGCGGCGGCTTCTTGATCAAACCCAGCAGCGATATCAGCAGAATGGTTTGCAACCCATCGTCTTGCAGCAGTGGTCACTCTTTTCCGGCATCCCATGTTCCCCTGCCTGTACCGCGTGATAAACTGAATCAAAAACGCGGAGCCGGGTTGAATTCTCTGCTGTTGATTTACTTGGAAGAAAAAGGCAATGCAAGTTTTGTGGGAGAGTGTGTTTAACTTCCACAAAGAAGTACCACCTTGTCCAACCTCAGCCTCACTCACCAAACTGTTCTTTCTATGCAGAGACACGCAAGGGCCAAGTGCTCCACAGATTTTGACATCTTTGGTAGTAACTACCTCAATAGTGGCATCAAAGTTCATCTTCAAATGGCCCTGGTCGTCAGACTTGAACATATGCCTGAGACATTTCTTGAACTGATCGGATTCGAAAGATTCGGAGAGAATCATGAATCCACCAGATTGTTCAACAGGCTGTCGAAGCTCGGCGGCCCCAACTTGATCGAGCGAACAGGCAAAGAGATCAAGAACGACAGAAGCATCAGATAGCCTCTTGGAGAGTTGGTCATAGAAAGAGCAGGAGTTGGCGTGGTGTCTGGCTTGGGAGTTGAAGATGTGATGGTGGGTTCTGATGGGTTGGCGTAGATCAGAATCAACAACGATTCCGGGTCCGATAGTGGCAGGTCCGGAGGTGAAGAGCATGATCCTGGAGCCCGTGGTGACAAGGCAAGACTCTAGAAGTCCGAGGGCGACAGAAATGGCGGCGCCGGTGCACCTTGGAGGGCGAGTGGCGGAGCTGAAGTCGAATGTGGAATGGATGTCTTCAATTGCACAAGTGATGGAGAATTCACATTCGGAAAATGGCAACAGAAAATCCTGTTTGGGGGTGTGTCCGTGATGCAGCGGGTGGGGACGGCCAATGTTGAGGAGCTGACGAATCTGAGGGAGAGATTAAGGAAGATTGAATAACGTCAGTAGATAATTGAACGAAGTGGATTGAGTGTGGAATTGAAATGGAAGAATAAGAATAACAAGAGCAGTAGAGTGAAATACCTGATTGGAGGAGAGATGGCGGTTGCCGTGAAAGAGGTGGAGGGAGGAACAGGGGGAAGATGCGAGATGGTGGAGATAGACCATGGAGTCGAAGGTGAGGAGAGCGACGAGGGCGTGGTCGGGGAAGTGGTGGTGGAGGAGGAGGAGGAGGTCCTTCTTGAGGGAGAGGAGCTGGTCGTGGGGGGAGGAGAGATCGATGAGAAAGACGAAGGCCGGGGGAGGGGGAGGGGGAGAGGAGGAGGGGAGAGAAGGAGAGTACTCGACGGTGCTGTAGGTGGGGAAGAGCTCGGCGGGGAGGTTTGTGTCGGCGATGGGGCGTGGAAAGGGGTTGCGGAGGGAGCAGAAGGGGCAGTGCCAGATGCGGGACTGGTAGTCGAGGCGTGCGTAGGGGTTCAAAACGGCGGCGCACCGGGAGCAGAGAAGAGGGTGGTATGGGAGAAGAGGGACCTCACTCACCATCAATGGACTGCACATTATGCTCAGAGGGATCACCAGATTCGTCCCCTCCGCCGGCCACGAGTTCCACGTCCACCGGAGCCCTTCCACCGCCTCCAATTCCACCAGGTCCATATTTCTCTCTCTCTCTCTACTTCCCTTGCCCTTTCCACCCACCAAATTCCATTCCAACCTTCCTTTACCCTAACACACCACACTTCTACACCAAAATCTTCTTCCCTGCCTTTTCAAAATTAATTTTCTTTAATCAAGAACTAATTTTATTCTAGGTATAATAATCACAAAATTAATCATCAAATCATATATATACATACATAGTTATAAAATTTATTAAGAATTTCACATTTATCACATCTCTTCCACAATTATAACTACACATGTTATCTTTTATTATTCATACATTGATGCTACTTACTTTGGTGTGATCGATTAGCTAGCATATGCATTCTACAATGCATTAAGACCTCAACAATTATATTTTGCTTAGGTGGTTTCAAATTAAACATTTTCAAGCCCTACTTTTTTATTTACGTGATTTTCTTTTCTATTACTTTGGCTTGTTATTTTTTTTTCTTTTAGATCTTGTAGTCCCTTTATAGATATTAGCATCTTTTGGGTATTGCTTCTTATTTTTTATTTTTCTTTTTAAGAATGCCTGAAATTTACTCCATTATGGTGTTATGGTATAATGTAATTTTGTTTGGATTTTATGGACATAGGAAGCTTAAAAATCGAAAATCATGTATGCAAACACAATTTTTTCCAAACAAAGTTTTACTGATTTTATTTCGTCTGAACTGAAATTGTTCTCTTAAAAATATGTTTTTATATTTTTTTATTGAAATAGTGTCTAAGCCCTGTTTCATTTTTTTTTTTTTAAAATCATGCTTCCAAAAGATATTTTTAATTTGTTTAAATCGTAAATGCAAGTATTTTTTTATTTTCTAAAATTGCTTTTTTTATTTTCTTTTACACAAATCTGTTTTCTTTTTAAATCAGATCATGTTTTCTATATTTTTTTTTTGTTTTTCCATTAAATTCACGTTATTGTTTTAAATAGCTTTTTTTATATAAAATTCTGTTTTTTTTTTCTAAATCGTGTATCTAAATGTGTTTTTTTTTTTCGTTTCCTCCTAATCCAAATAAAGCATTTGCAATCAGTAGTTAACGCTTTTATCTTATTTCAATTTCAAAATATATTCTAAGCGTTTACCAGTAAATGCACAAATTATCTAAATAACTAATTAAATAAATTGTGTTATACTATATAAGAAAAAAAATATATTTATATAAATATTACATAAATATTTTTGTAGAATGAAATAAAAGAGTATATTTAATACACCGAACCGGCCTATGCATGAAAGGTGTGAGTTTTTTTTTTTTCACAAGAAACATAGATTCAAACTTTAAAAGCTTTAGAAGAAGAAAAAAAGAAATTAAATTAATTAAACAAAAAAAGTAGTTTATTTGGTGCATTAAAAACGTTCACCATTTTTGTGATTGCAAGGTATGAAAGTGTTCCTACATAAGCATGAAATGTTTGACTGTGAGCCGTGTTTTATGAGTATTTAAGCATTCATATCTGAACTCAGATAAAGTGGTTATGGTGTTATTGTTCTTACTTTAGTACTCAAATGGGTTGTTGGGTTATATTGGGTTTGTCAGTGTTGTACTTCTCACTAAGTTCAGTGATTCTTGCTGCTGCTGACAATGGTGACTATGCAGTTCCCATCCCAACCACTCTGGATGGACCCTTCAAGCCTGTCACCGTTCCTCTTGACCAAACCTTCCGAGGAAACGCCATGGATTTGCCACACACGGATCCTCTGCTTCAAACAACCGCTCAAGACTTCCAACCACAACAGATCTCTCTCTCCCTCTCTGCTTCTCATCACTCTGTTTCCATTTCTTGGATTACAGGTACCACTCCTCAAGGAATTCATATCAATCCACCTGTCACTTTTCATGTTTTTTTCCTTCTTTCCCGTGACCCTTTTACTTTTATATCAATTAATCTATGTCTTTTCTCTTCCTTTTATTTTCTACAAAAACAATTAATCAATGCAATTTTCTGGTCTGTTATATTACATATTTTATATCTATTTAGAGATAAGCTTAATTTATACACTTTCAATAATTTATACATGTACGAATTGGAAAGTCTTTGTGTTACATCGACTAAAAGTAAGATTTTCCAATAATTTCTAAGGCTTAAAAGTCCACATTTAACATTATCTGTACGAACGACACTGACTCTACCTCCTCACTTGATTTTGCTTTTTTTAGATGAAACGAATGTGGCATAAAATATTGTCGGACTATGTTTTCAGGGGAATTCCAAATTGGGGACAACATTGAACCCTTGGATCCAAACAGTGTTGCGAGCGTAGTTCGATATGGAAGGTTCCGAAGGTCCATGAGTCACCAAGCTACGGGTTATTCCCTCGTTTACAGTCAACTTTATCCTTTTGAAGGCCTTCAGAACTACACCTCTGGAATTATACATCACGTTCGTCTCACAGGCACAACACTTTCTGCAAGCTTCCCTTCTAAATTCTAACTAACCCACATGTATTTATGGCTTCAATGAATGAAATTAAGTCAAGTTTGTATTTGCAAAGTTTAGAATTGTGTTGTATTTTCTGCAGGATTGAGACCCAACACACTCTATCAATATGAATGCGGAGATCCTTCTTTGTCAGCAATGAGTGATGTTCATTACTTCAGGACTATGCCAGTTTCTGGCCCCAAGAGCTACCCTAGCAGAATAGCAGTGGTTGGAGACTTGGGTCTTACATACAATACCACATCCACTGTTAACCACATCACCAGTAACCATCCCGATCTTATTCTGTTGGTTGGAGATGTTAGTTATGCCAATCTTTATCTTACTAATGGTACTGGGGCAGACTGCTATTCTTGCGCATTTCCTAACACTCCCATCCATGAAACGTATCAACCTCGTTGGGATTACTGGGGAAGGTAACATTCACTTTCTTCCTTACCAACCTATCTTCATTTTGGTTACAATTCTATTTCTTGTTCTTTCAGGTACATGGAGCCTCTGATTTCTAGTGTCCCAATAATGATAATAGAAGGGAATCATGAAATAGAACCACAAGCTGAAAACCAGACATTTGTTGCTTATAGTTCTCGATTTGCTTTCCCATCAGAAGAGAGTGGATCATCATCCACTTTATACTATTCTTTCAATGCTGGAGGTATACATTTTATAATGCTCGGGTCCAGCACATCGTATGACAAATCAGGTTAACTCTTGCTTCATGCTTTTCCTTTACTATCTTCTATACGACCCATATTCTTCGTGTTACTAGCATGGTTTTGAATTCACAAGGCATTGCTGTTTATTTACATTCGTGTTACTCAGGGGACCAGTATAAGTGGCTGGAGAGAGACTTGGCTTCTGTTGACAGGCAAGTAACTCCATGGTTGGTAGCTACATGGCATGCACCTTGGTACAGCACCTACAAGGCACATTATAGAGAAGCAGAGTGTATGAGGGTAGAGATGGAAGACTTGCTATATAAATACGGCGTAGACATTGTCTTCAATGGACATGTAAGTGTATTTTTTCATTCTATGTGAATATGATCCATAATATTAATTCGTGATTTCTATCGACGAAATAAACATTGCTAAGTTAAGAATTTTGTGTGAAAGGATACTTGTTGCTTTCTCTATCATTGTCCATAATCCCATAAATAAATTAAGAGGGGAAGTTTGATAATCGCATATACAATTGCATTTTTGGTAAGTCATGGCTTGTACTTGCAAAAATAATAACAGGTTCATGCGTATGAGAGATCAAACCGGGTGTACAACTACACATTGGATCCTTGTGGTCCTGTTTATATCACGGTTGGTGATGGTGGTAACAGGGAAAAGATGGCAATCACACATGCTGATGAACCTGGACAGTGTCCAGAACCATCATCTACACCAGATGACTTTATAGGTGGCTTCTGCGCCTTTAATTTTACATCTGGCCCAGCAGCAGGTAACTTCTGTTGGGATCGACAGCCTGATTATAGTGCTTTAAGAGAAAGTAGCTTTGGTCATGGCATTCTGGAGGTATACCTCATCTTTCTTTCACTACCTTCATACTTTTTTTATGGATGGAAATTGCTAAAACATTGTTGATTAATGCATGCTATAAGTTCAATAGTTATTGCATTCATATTAGAACAACAGAAAGCATGAATTGAGTAGGACTCCAAAATAACTTGTAACATCTTATATATGTAGGTGAAAAACGAAACCCATGCACTGTGGATTTGGCATCGCAATCAAGACTTTTATGATAGTGCTGGAGATGAGATTTACATTGTTAAGCAACCTCAAAACTGCCCACCGTTCAAGCCAGCTACATGACTTAATGTATTGAATTATATTGTTCAATCCTTCTTAAAGACAAATAATCCTTGAAATGCTTTACTATCGAGTTTTTTATCCAGAATGTAGTACTAACACATTTACGAAGCCATTGTAAGAAATTCATAGTAAGAAAGCACGTTTAAACGGTAATGATATTACTAATTATTGCGGCTGAGAAACACGGTATGCCACGGCAGCGACCAAAACGAGCTATTGACTTAAATTAAGGCTCTAGAAAGGATGCATTCAATGTCAATACAAGACAGTGGGTCTACTAACTTCCCACGAGAATAAAAACAATGGATCCGACTAACAATATATATTTAGTTGCATCACAATGCTACAAAAAAAGTGTCTCCTAGGAAGAGAATGAGAAGAAAGAGTACAAAAGAGGTCATTGTGTTTGAAGTAGGGGTAGAATTTTGAGGGATTTGAGGGTTCATTCCTGCACCATCCCGGCCATGGATTGGAGTAGTCGATGTTGAGGAAGGTGTTGGCACTGTTGTATTTGTAACTTCAGCAGTACTACACATTATTAATTGTAAGATATAAAATCGAGTGAGTAAGCAATTATGAACCATTTTACATAAAATAATCACATGCTTTAAATAATCACACCTCTTTTCAATTTCATTTCATCAAGCTATTTTTATTTATTTCTTTTTTTTTTTTGCCTTCGCATAAGAAAAAACATATGCAGGCAATACTAACACGTCTTATCGTTTGATAATTAATTTCAAAATAAACTTCAAATTTTCTCTGTTCTCTCCTTCCCCAATTTAATAAAATTTTTCCGATACTTATCAGGGCTCTCTACAGTTTGTAACTATCTTTTTTTTTTTTTTCAATGTAACCCCATTCTTAGATCATGTCCCAATGTGTATCCCTTTCATGTACATGTACTGAATTCGGGGTTTTTTTATTTAAGCAAAAACGTCATAATATTAATTAAACCGAAATAAGTCTTTTTTAAGAATAATATACTAATAAATTTATTATTGATAGTAAATTATATTTTTTTATTTTACAAATAATTTTTTTTTTCGAAAGGTAGTTATATAAAAAATTTCAGTTCAAAATTATTTTCCCAAAACTTGCTCGTGGAAAAAAAAAACAAATATTAGGTTAAATTTGGTCTCTAAGAGAATTTTTTACCATGCCTATGAGAATTAAACAAAGAGATATCTCTCCCACTTATTTTGAAAAAGAAAAATACAAGATATACTGATAAGGAGATTGAATTAAGGGATTAATCTTTGTTTAGGATTTGCAGAGAAAGCGTGGAGGTGGAGGGTGTTTTGGCCAATGCTCTGATCCCTGTATTTGTGGAAGAAGGTGAGAATGAATGGTTGGATTGAGTGGAATAGATGAGACAAAATAGTTGAGGAGCACAAGATAAAACCACGTACAGTTACAGAGACACTGACCTCAACTCACTCACGCATGCGTCTCGTTTCTCACAATCTCTCTCTCCCCGCCTGCACGTGAATTCACACCCTTCCCGCCATTATCTAATTTTCATTTTCAATCTTATCCATATTTTTATTAATCTACAATTAATTTCGTTGGTGCCAATAATTACTTAATTAAGGATTAATTAAGGTGGCATACCTGGAGGTCGGAGTTGCGTCTGCAGAGGAGGAGGGATACACGCAAGAGCCATAGCCTGTATAAACATAAACAATGAGGGAGAGAAATTGGAAAATATCCTTATAAATGGCATGGAATAGTTCGAAGAGCACGCACTGGGATCTGTTTGGGCAATGGTGGAAGCGCCATTGAAGATGCAGGCGTTAGAAGCTCTAGCGTTCCGCTGGTAAAAGCTGTTGAAGGCATAGGAAGCATGAGCTTCGAGGGTGTTGGGAGTGAAGCAGAGGCCGTCGGGCTGAATGGGAGCGCAATCGGCTCCGCCGTCTCCTCCACATGCAGAGTCCAATGCTCTCTGCAGTGCTTCCTCGCTCGCCCCAATCTTTGCCACGCACCAACTCCCTCCTCCCACCATCTCCATCACCATTGCCGTAACTGTAACTGTGACCGTCACTGCCACCACCGTTTCCATTCCCGTTGCTTACTACCTAGAAAGTGAAGGATCACCACGCTTCAAACACTTCAACCGCACTCAGCACAAACTGCACTGCACACACAGAAAGAGGGAAATAAATAATCAGGGAGGGATGGATACACTATGACACGAGAGGCCTTAATATTTCATATTAACATTTTCTTCACAATGTCTTTTTAATTTTAATTTTCAAATTTTTAATTATTTCTTTTTTAATAAATCTCCTAATTAGTTGTTCCACTATTGTTGAACTATAAATGCATTGCTAATCAATCTCACCACCATATAAACTTCAAATTTTTTAGACTGTGTAAATTTGGAATTTTTGTAATTTAATATAGCATAATTATCATGATATATTTTATTTAGTTTTTTATATTTTACATATTAGAAATTGAAAATAATGATATTTTAATTTTAAATATTGGTATTAGAAAATAATGATGTCACATTTATTCAATAATATTATAATGTATACAGTATTAGAAAGATTGAGAGAAAATAGAAAGAGATCTAATAACAATAAAATATAACAATAAAATTCTTCACAATTTTAATTATAATATCAATTTTAACTAACTTGATTAAAAAGGAAAACGAGTCATTATTCTAAATAGATAATAATCATAACTTTTTATATAACTATGTCTTGAGTAGTCTTTTTTATCTCTCCTACTCTTCATTCACACTGTACTTATATAACTAAATTTAATATATGTGTTAGATCTTGAGATTTATAAGTAAACTTGTGTAATCTTAACTATAATATGGATTTTAGCTATGTAGATATAAAGTATAATAGAAGCTTCTATAAAAAATAATGGTTACAACTCCCAAAATTATATTTTATAAATAAACTCTTCATTTTAACTATAATCTTGATTTAATTTCTATATAAAAAATAATAATCATAACTCGCAAATTTATTGTATAGTTATAATATGAAAGATAGATAAAATTGAAATTTTAATGATAAGATCAAATAATCATTCACTATCTGCTATTCAAATTTCACATAAGATTAGTAATATGATGGTGATTTTATTTTTTATTTTTTTAATTTATTTCTTGTATCAACTATTTTCTTTCTTGAATGAATGTATTTAGTTTAAATTCAATCTTAAGTAAAACTGAATATAATTAAAATTTTATATTGTTATTTGTGTTTTCAGCCTAATACCACCTTAATTAAAATCAACGCATTTGAAACTCAATTTAAAATTAAGAGTGTTATTACACTCTTTATTTTCTTAATTGAATTGAACCAATTTTTATTTCAATTAAAATAAAATTTAATTAAACTATTTTTAATATGTATATCTCAATTCTTTTATTTTCTTGAAACATATCTCAAATGTTTTATTTTTATTTTGATTCTTTGCTAATAAAAAAATGTATTCTTTTAATATATAAATAGGTCGCTTTAATCACATATCATTTGATTTTCACTTTAGTTTAGGGACGCACCATTCGTGAATGTACATTTCAGTGACCTATTTAGTTTAGGGATGTATCTTTCAGTGACCCATTTAGTTTATGACACACCTTTCAATGATCCATTTAGTTTAGAGACGCACCTTTCAATGATCTATTTAGTTTAGGGACGCACCTTTCAATGACCACTCTAGGGACGCACCAGTCAATGGCCCATTTAGGGACACACCATTTGGTGGGCAGTTTAGTTAGAACTCACCTCTCGATTGTCACTTTAGGGACACACTATTCAGTGGCCCGTTTAATTTAGGGATGTACCTTCCGTTGACTACTTTTGGAACACACCATTCGACGACCCGTTTAGGGATGCACCATTTCATTTTAGTAACACATCTTTCAACCACATTTTGTAGATGACAATTTCAGCTTGCTTCTTGATTTGTTCGTTGTTACACTTCAATTCCTGCATGATATTGAGGATTTGCTGCAAGGTTTGGGAGTCGCCATCAGCATCGACAAACGTTGTTTCTATGTGGTTTTTCATTTTTAGTCTCAGAGTAATGTTTATGATTAGTGTTTCACGAAAATATTGTGGGTAGTTTACTAGTCCCACGGTGGGCACCAATTTGTTATAGCTACGAAAGTTTTTGATTGCTCTCTAGACTAACCTAAATAGAACTTGTACTATATGGAGGACCGATTACCAAAACCAAATCACGATTGCACAATACAACTAAGTTAACCGACCGAGTATCATCCGGAAACCCGACCGAGAACTAATCGGTCAATCAGGTTCCTTATGCATCAATTGACACGTAGCGCACATCAGATAAAACATCATAATGGGCCATAAGCCCATCCACTTAAGGCTCATCTAACCACTATAAAAGCCAAAGGAGTCCTACGAAATAAGGTATTGTTGCTCTGTCCAATCTTACCCTATTTTCACTCAAACCCACACTGACTTGAGCATCTGAGTGCATGCAGAACCCTCTTCCGGAACTGTTCACAACTATAGATTCGAGGAACGAAAAAGTCATCTGGGTAACTAAAGGCGAAAGCTAGGAGATACTCTTACTTGTGGAAGCCAACCAGTCTCGTGCAAGAACAAAACTTTTTAGTCTCCTTCCTTTTGATAGGCTTGTTTATATTCCTTCAAGTAATATTTGATTTGTGTATCAGTTATAATAATCATAAAAGATTATTATTATTGACAGAATTGTCGAACCCACCTTTTCACCATTTTGTATGAACTAATAAAACTTCTTACTTATACACCTTTTCTAAACAACACTTTCTCCCATTCACAAGGAGTCATAAACAAATATAAATAAATAATGGATAATGGATATGAAAGAAAAGAGTATATTCTTAATTAACAAGATAAAACATTAAATATTTACTTAATTATTTATTAACAAGATAATACATTAAATATTTACTTAATTATTTATTAACAAGATAATACATTAAATATTTACTTAATTATTTATTAATTAGACTTAAATAAGATGACACTAAACTATTAATGATAGTATGAAGTGACAAAAAGCATTAAAAACATAAACGATCAGATTGAGTTATCGAGTATATGTGACTATATATAACTCCTGAACTTCTATATCCTTTAATTCACTTATATTTCTTTGCATTCTGAACAAAGTAGTCTACAGTGGAATTAAGCATCATGACTAAATTTGTTTGCGGTTTTCTTCTCCTTTTTGTCATGGCTTTTGCCACTCAACTCGCTTATGTGAGTCATTTTTTTTCATGCCTATATTTTTATGTGTTTTAAAAGTACTGGTTCAATATATGAAAGTGTTACTTGTAAATTTGTTGTGCGTCGTTTATGTACACAATTTTAATTAAATTTAATATATTACCCTTGAATCTTTCTATTGTACATGTACAGGGTGGCGGTGAAGGATCTCTTACACCACAAGGTATTGGTTTTTGTGACATTTTTTGAAAGATGATAAATTAGTACTTGAATTGAATATACACCGTGAATTGAAATGTGTTATATGAATGATTTCAGAATGTCCGGCGGAATGCGACCGTCGTTGTTCGGAGACTCGAGTTAAGAAGGCATGTCTCTTTTATTGTAACTTATGTTGTGACAAATGTTTGTGTGTTCCGTCTGGTACCTACGGTCACAAGGAAGAATGTCCATGTTATAACAACTGGAAAACCAAGGAGGGAACACCCAAGTGTCCCTGATTCAACCTTAATGTAACATTTTTTCACCAATTAATTTTGGTGATGATATTTTGATATTATATATATCAAAATATAATCATTTAATATTAAAATAAATTTTTATTTTATTATTATATAATATTTTATTAAATTAAGTGAATATTAAATGGATGAATGTTATTTAATTTTCTTATAATTTTTTATGTTTTTTTATTCTTTTTATATTTGTGTTTCATCCTTATCTTTTTTTTAACATTGAATATTAAATGAAGGAAAGTTTGTGTCCTATGGCCACAAAGAAGAATGTCCATGCTGACTGGAAATCCAAGGAGGGAAAAACTAAGTGTCCCTGATTCAACTCTCTCTCCTCCAAACTTTTAATAATGAATTTGCATGTTATATTATAACCATCACTTCAGAAATAAATTCATGTTTGTGCTCTTCACCTTTTCCTCCTTTATCTTTCTATTCATCATCCCACACCTTTACTTTACCTTTACTTTATTCATGCATTCCATTAATGAAAAAAACAAATCTAAATTAGCAACACAAACATCCATTTGATTTCACCGTATTAACAGACCTCTCAATTTTTTAATGTATACAAATGTGTTGGATTGAAAAAAATAAAAAAAATCTTTTATACAATCTCACAAAACTTCAAACCGTCTATGTAATTTATTCTAAATTAAACAATATTATAAATTTAACGTAAAATTAATAATAAATGACAAATAACTATTGATTCGTGTAATTTGGGAAAATTTATTATTTGGTTAGGAAAATAAAAAAAAGAGAACAAAATTTAATAGTCTTTTAGAAAAACTTATTAATTTCCGCGTAAATATGCCTCAAATACATTTGTCTTCAGCGAAAAATATATAATATCCATAAAAATAATAACAACGCCCTCGTTATTAATAATGTGTTAACATTTTTTAGAGTTTTGTTGTCTTTCGTTTAAAAATAGTTATTGACTAGCTATTCTTTATATTGTTTATCCTAGTTTTACTGGTAACGTCCCGTTCTTATTTTAAATGGAGTTACAATTAAATTTTATAAATGGTATATAAGAGTTACAATGAAATCTTAAAAATAATGTCAAGGAATGGGACCTATAAAAAATAAATCAAGACATCATGTTATGACTCTTAACTTTTGAATAGAAATGACCTTAAAACATCTTTCCTGCATATTTGAATTTTATAAGACTTTACATTTTTAATATTGTAATATGAAAAATTTAAGACATTGAGTCTCAAAAAATAAAAATAAAAACAATTTTTTTAAAAACATAATTTATGCCAACAACTAAATAAAGAATTAATTAGGGTGTTTGCATTATAACATCCTAGACTTTAAGCAAAAGTTGATTAAATGTGATATTTTTTTTAATTTGAATCTTAATTTAACCCTATAAGATCACTTAGTAATATGAAATTTGTGTTCATTTTAATACTAATATGACACTATGAACTGAAAAAAATAAAAATAAAAAAAAACCAACTTCATATAATGACTCTTGCAATAAGTGTATTATTCAATAATGACTTGATTAAATTTAAATTCCCTTATAAATCTATGTGTTTTCAATTAAGTTTCCATTAAATTTTGGTAGTATAAGGAACACTCAAAATTTGTATATTTTTAATTAAGTCACTATCATTTAATTTTTTTCATTACTTGTTATCTTGTTTATTTATTTTCACCTGTTCTGAAATGAAATGTGAGACTTTGTAATTAATATAAATGATATTATAATTAATGTAAAATTATAAATAACTTTTATTACTTTTACTAGAAAAGGAATGCTTTATATTAACCATAATATCATATTATATTAACTACAAAATATGACATGTGATTAAAAAAAATAAAGACAGAGACTAACTTGAAAAATATAACAATTTTAAATACTAAGTAAAAAAAAATAACAAAAGCTCAATTGAGAATAAATATAAGTTATGAATGGAAATAAAATTTAATTAAGACTGTTTCTAGTTCAGATAGAATTTTTTAGTCCTTTTTTTCTGTTTAATTTATTTTTTAAAAAATAACTGATTCTGGTACTTCAGTCTCCTTCTTCTTTGAAAAATAAAATTCAAGTATTTTATCTACTTTCTTTATTAAATATTGATTTAAGTATTTGAATATTAATTATTTAAAATATTTGATTTTCTGCATCAAGAATTTTTGGGTCAGTCTCTAGATCTATTTTGTATAGAGATATAAAATTTATTCCTTACATTTCTTTTTTACTACAACACTTTCAAATCCACAAGAGTCACTAACAACTATAAATAATGAATATAGAAAAAAAAGATATACTCTTACAAGGTACAGCATTAAATATTTATTTAATTATGTATTAATTAACAAAGGTAAAACATTCTATCTACTTAATTATTTATTAATTTGATTTAAAAGATGATATAAACTATTAATGAGACATAAATTATCAAGTTGACCTATTGAGTATATGTGCCTATGGACTTTTACAACCTTTAATTCACTTAAATTTTTCCATTAACTATTATCTTGTTTGCTTGATTTCACCTGGTAGACTTTGTAGTTATTGCAAATGATATCACAATTAATATAAATTTATAAATAACTTTTGTTGTTTTTATTGAAAAAATGTTGAATAAGATTGAAAGTATAGAAGACATGATGAGAAAAATAAAAATAACTTGTTCTATATTAGCTATAATATATTAACTATAAAATATGACAAATCTTAACACGTAAAGATAAATAAACAAGATAATAAAATAAGATAACAATAGTGACATTTGATTAAAAAAAATAATAGAGACTCACTTGAAAAATATAAAAAGTTTGAATACTCAATAAAAAAATTAATTAAAAATAGATATAAGTTATGAATGGAACTAAAATTTAATTAAGTCGTTACTAAAAAAAAGTAACGGACGTGACTCAACACAATAAAAAAAAAAAAAAAAACTATCAGGTTAACTTATTTAGTGTGTATGTATCTCCTAGAATTACCAGGTTGATTTTTATAGCCTTGAATTCACTTAAATTTTTTCATCAACTATTATCTTATTTCTTTGTTTTTAAGATTTAGTCCATTTTCTTATCTTATCCTTTAATTATTTATTATGTGTACATATCTTGTCATCCTATATATATTTTGTTTTATTTTTTTATTATAATTTTAAAAACAATTATTTTTATAATTTTTATATATACATATGTTTAATATATAAAAATTATATTTCTCTTTATTATAAATAATATTACAATTAATATAAAATTATAAATAATTTTTATTGTTTTTATTGAAAAGAGTTGGATGAGGTTAAAACTATTGAAGGAAGACATGATGACAAAAATAAAAATCACTTGCTTTACATTAGCTAAAATATCATATTATGTTAATTATAAAATATGACAATTCTTAACCCTGAGATAAATAAATAAGATAATAATATAACATATTATGTTAACTATAAAATATGACAATTCTTAACACCTGAGATAAATAAATAAGATAATAATATAACATATTATGTTAACTATAAAATATGACAATTCTTAACACCTGAGATAAATAAATAAGATAATAATAAGATAACAGTCGTGCTTAATGAAAGTGCCTATATAAACCCTCTACTTGTATAACTTTTAATTCACTTAAATTTCTTTCTATTCCAAGCAGAGTAGTGTTACAGTGATATTAAGCGTCATGACTAAATTTGTGTGTGTTCTTGTTGTTCTTTTTGTTGTAGCTTTTGTCGCTCAACTAGCTTATGTAAGTCATGTTTCTCTATTTCTTTTTTAAGCCTATATTTTTATGTCTTTTAAAACTACTGGTACAATACATGAAAGTGTTACTTGTAAATTTGTTGTGCTCTCTCATTCGTGTTCACAATTTTTAAATAAATTTAATGTATTACTCTCGATTTTTTTTCTCTTGTACGTGCACAGGGTGGCGGCGAAGGATCTCTCAAACCACAAGGTATTGGTTTTTGTGAAATGTTTGAAAGATGATAAATTAGTATTTGAATTAAATATATATTGTGAATTGAAATGTGTTACATGAATGATTTCAGAGTGTCCTACAGAATGCGACCGTCGTTGCTCAGAGACTCGGGTTAAGAAGGCGTGTCTAACTTTTTGTAACATGTGTTGTCAAAAATGTTTATGTGTTCCTTCTGGAACCTACGGACACAAGGAAGAATGTCCATGTTATAACAACTGGAAAACCCAGGAGGGAACACCCAAGTGTCCCTAGTGTCCCTAATTCAACTTTAATGTAACATTGTTGTTCACCAATAAACTTTTTGTTTTTCTATTTTTTTCTGTCTATGTTTTATCCTTATCTTCTTTCTTTATTCGTTCGCGCATTCTATTTACCAGATGTAGAACGCATTCTATTTACCAAATGTAGATCGATAACATGGATATGGATATACGTTTATAAACCTTTAATTAATAAGATATACGTTTGATTTCAATCAGATGCATGCAAAACTATGTGTTTCTAACGTTATAACAGTCATTTAATACAGAAATATTGCTTAGTATTTTTTTTAACTGATATAAAGTCAGTTTAACTTGTACGAAATGTCAAACTAATATATTTGAGCAGAGCATAAAATTAACATATTAGAAAAATTCAAAATGATTTTATACAGTATCATCGAAACTACAAAATGTTTGTTTAACTTATTTTAAATTAAATAATATAAATTTAACGTTAAAAAAGCTATAAATGACAAATAATTATTGATTATTAACATATAAAATAGTATTTTAGTAAATTAAACTCATTTCCACCTAAATATGTAAATACTGTCGTGCATCCTTCTTTTACTTTTATAATAAAATAAAATCTCATTTCTCTATGACGCAAACATAATTCTTTTCGTAGATAATATATTTGATTTATCAAAAAAAAGTTTAAATATGAATTTTACTTCTTCATTACGTAAATTATTTAAGTTCTTTGTTACTTTCTTTCACTCTACAATATATGCATCCGTTCAAGTTATAATTAACACGTATCATAATTTGGAGTGTATGATACAAAAATTATTACAGACTAAGAAAGAAATTTTAAAATATTTCAATAATTTTACCAAAATAAATAAAATAAATATCTTTTAAAGATTTATAGATTTTTTAAAAATTATTAAGTAGATTTTAAAAAATTATTAATTATTAATTATTTAAAACAAAAAAATAACGGTAACACACTTGAGACGTGTTTAGTTAAAAAAAAATAAAAAATAACGGTAACATTTAAAACAGTTATTAAAAATTTAGAAAACATCTTTTTTGATGCATCAACTTGTTAGCTATCATTATGCTCGTCTTAACCTTTTCCTCTTTTATCTTTCCATTCATCATCTCACGACTTGACTTTTCTTTATTCACGCATACCATTAATAAAAATCAAATCTAAATTAACAACACAAACATTCTTTTGATTTCGTCCTATTATCCTTGTAGCAACACCTCTTCTATTTATAAGAAAGGTTATAGCCTTAATTACGCTTCATTAAAGTCTAAAACGTAAATAGTGAGATGATTATAAACTAATCACTTAAATTAATATATGTTTTACATTGTTAATATGTAATTTTATATACAGAGATCCAGTTGAGAAATGTAAAAATTTTGAATACTCAACAAACATATTAATACAAATATAATTAAATTATATGAAATTAAAAATTAATTACACTAATGAGTATGAAAATCAAGTGTAAACTCTCAATTAACAAAGGTAAAACATTCAATATGTACTTAATTATTTATTAATTTGATTTGAAAGATGACAATAAACTATTAATGGGACATAAACTATCAAGTTGACTTAGTGTACGTGCCTAGGTAATTTTCGGACTTTTATAGCCTTTAATTCACTTTAATTTTTTCATTAACTATTATCTTATTTGATTGTTTTCACGTGCTAATTATTATAAATGGTGTTACAATTAATATAAATTTATAAATAAGTTTTATTGTTTTTATTGAAAAAATGTTGGATAAGATTGAAAGTATAGAAGACATGACGAGAAAATAAAAATCACTTATTTTATATTAACTATAAAATATGACAAATCTTTAACACGTGAAGATAAATAAACAAGATAATGAGATAAGATAACAACATTTGATTAAAAATGATAGAAACTTACTTGAAAAATATAAAATTTTTGAATACTCAATAAAAAATTAATAAAAAATCAATTGAAAATAGATATAAGTTATGAATGGAACTAAAATTTAATTAAGTCCTTACTAACAAAAATAAATAATGGATATGAAAAAAATAAGTATATTCTTAATTAATAAAGGAAAACATTAAATATTTACTTAATTATTTATTAATTTGATTTAAATAAGATGATAATAAACTATTAACCAGAGTATGGAACTGACAAAACGCAGCTACTCAACACAATAAAAAAAAGAACAAACTACCAGGTTGACTTATTGAGTGTATGTGCCTATTGAATTGACAAAACGCATTACTCAACACAATAAAAAAAACATAAACTACCAGGTTGACGTATTAAGTGTATGTGCCTATGTAAGTTCTGAATTTTTATAGTTTTGAATTTACTTAAATTTTTTCATAAACTCTTATTTTGTTTGTTTTTTAACACTCTTTGGATTCTTTATTATAGTTTATGTGTAGGGTTTAGGTTTCTTACAAAATTTGTATTTTACTTGTCTAGATGTTTCTTTCTCAATAAATAAACTATCATAGTACATACAAACTCTTACTAAAATTTCCATGAAAGCTGTCAAGCGTCTACTTCGCTATCTCAAGGGAACATTCACCTCTCTCGTGCCACAAATCTCTCTCACAACATTTTGTGATTGTGATGGGGTTAATGTACTCATGATCGCAAGTCTACTGCTGCCTATCTTATTTATATGAGACCCAATAATCTCTTGTTCCTCTAAGAAGCAACTCACTGTTACTAAATCTTTAACAGAGGCCAAATATAGAACTATAACAACCACCACCATTGAACTGTTGCGGTTACGAGAATTATTAAAGGAGTTTGGTTATCTAATTATTAAGACGCCACAATTGTTTTATGATAATATTGGAGCTACCTACCTTTGTGTCAATTCTGTATTCTATATTCGCATGAAACATATTGTCATTGACTATCATTTTGTTCGCGACTTGGTTGCTTTTAAGGAACTTCAAGTGTCTCGTGTGCCAACAAGTCGTCAACTTGATGATCTACTTACCAAGCCTTTTGTCTCACCCTCGCCATGCATTTCTTCTAGACAAGATTGACAATTCGGTCTCCCTCCTCCATCTTGCAGGGATGTGTAGACTCTCTCTCCATTAATTAGAAATAATCATGGGCACATTCTGCACATACATCATTGTTGGGCTTTGTGGAGGCTTGATTTGAGTTAGGCCCAAATTAGACAGTAACCCTAGTTTCTCCCTATAAATACACAACTTGTATTTGTAATCTTTAGCAATCACAAGTGAATAAAATTCT
>Ga0099825_1000265_pt1 | contig 49460 bp, 19 predicted proteins | sample SiratroredBW_FD_76838 | JGI IMG/M metagenome (GOLD analysis project Ga0099825, IMG submission 76838) | Root nodule microbial communities of legume samples collected from California, USA - Siratro red BW | ecosystem: Host-associated > Plants > Roots > Nodule | place: USA: California | collected...
AATATTATAATATATAAAAAAAAATAAAAAAAATATATTAAAAAATATATTAAATTATTTAAATAAATATATATATATATATATATATATATATATATATATATATATATATATATATATATATTTATGTACGTAACATATAAAAATCTTGAATCTAACTTCTGAATACCAGTTTTCTGAGACACTCATATTCAAGGTTCATACTACCAATAAAACAATTTTAAATAATTTTTTATTTACAAATCAATTATAAGATTAATTCGAAAATTACATTGTAATTATTCACTTTATACACGCACATGTAATACAGTATACACTATTGACAACTTCTGCATTTGAAAAATATTCATCAATTACATACGTACTTAATTTTTTCCACTCTCTATTTATTTTGCTTTATTTAATCTTATTATTAATAAATAGTTCAAATTAGTCTCTTAATTTTCGAATTGATACAATTTCGTCCCACTACCTTTTCTTGTTTATTTGAGCATTTGCAGATGAAATATAGGTATGATAACTGAGCTAAAGGAGCATAGATAAATGGCGAAAGAAGTTTGTCCTTAAAACTCCGAAATTTAAGGAATTAAAGAGGCAAAAGATCATGAGTTTTGGTTGGGCTTATTATTGTACAGTCTCTTAGTTCAACTAAAAACGCAAGGAATTTCTTTTTGCACCCTATACTTATCTTCTGCACCTCCACAAATATTAAAATTATCACTTTATTTTTTAGTTTAAAGTTTTTTTTAAACAGGGTAACTTAGAAAATTTTCAGGTTGTATTATTCAGAACTTAAAAAGTATATTTAATTGCATTAAAATTAATTTTAAAATTTGAATTGTGTAATACAAATTGTATTTGAATTATGTAATTTAAAATTTTTTAATGAAAAAATGATTTTCAAGTTATGCAATTCGAGATTCGAATGGATTTCTGAATTTGAAAATGACTCTTAGATTATACAAATTATATTTATTTTTTTATGAAAAAATTTTAAATTATATAATTCAAAAGAAATTTTCTTAAATGTAAAAATGACCTTGAAAGTATGAAGTAGTATTGAGAAATTTTCTTCTTAGTCAATAACATAGCGCATGAACAAAGGAGTAGTTGGCAGAAAGGGTAGGAACTTTGAGAGGATAATTTTATCTTTTAAACAGCTCATGAAAATGAAAATGTCGGAGGAAATCATGAAGGTGCAAATCGAAATAACCAAACACAAAATGTGCAAAATTAAATTTATATGAAAAAAAAAAAAAAACATGATTGGAAGAAGTTATCATGAGATTCAAGGTTGGAGATGGAAGACTAGGCCTGATTTTCTTCATATATTTTACGACCAAGTTTCCGTTTAATTCTACAACTAATAATTATAAGTTCAGAACGAGTGATTAACTCAATGTGATGGTAAATAATTTCAAATACAACCCTTTAATATAAGTCTAAATCTTCACCATTATGAGAGTGTAAGTGTTTACGGAAAAATATTTTGAGACTTATTTTTGAATCAAAGTGTTTCTTAATACTATCATCACATGTATTATATTTTTTAATAAACATTAAACATTTTTTTTTCTCAAATATAATCTTAATTTTCATTTTAGACTAATTTTATTTAACTCCCGGTATTTTTTTTCGAGTATCAAATCACTCTTCTTTTATCATTATTATTCTGTACTTAATTTTTTAAATACTTTCATTTTTAAAACAATACTTTTATTTCAAAATTAAATTTCAACAACTTTATTAAAATTAAAAATAACAAAAATATAATTTAATATGTAAAATATTTGTTTTAAGTTTTAATATATAAAATAAACATTTTTTCTGTACATTATAGGAGCTGAAAATCAAAATATCAGTTAACATAATCATTAAAAATAACCTTTTTCATTTATTTAAAAGAAATTATTATTTATTGTAAAAATAAGTTCTTAAACGAGTTTCTACACGTACGAACAAAATAAACCCTTCACGGCCCATTTTTTGCACCTCGAATAATAACTAAGGATCCGGGTCCGGTACCTGTTCCGGAACCGGGTCCGGTTCCGGGTCTGTTTGGGATTGAAAGGAAGGGAAATGAAGGCGAACGAGGGATTTGATCTGGTGATTGATAAACCCAGTTTTCTTGTCTTCGTAGTTTGGCTACTATAATGGCGAAATCGGCGTCGAATTCACTGGTGCAGAATCTGAAGCGCTTCATAAAGAAGCCATGGGAGATCACGGGTCCCTGCGCCGACCCCGAATACAGATCCGCTTTACCCTTGGCCACCGAATACCGCCTGCAGTGCCCCGCCACCACCAAGGAGAAGCCCATCATCCCCACCTCCCTCCCCGAGACCGTATACGACATCAAATACTTCTCGCGCGATCAGCGCCGCAACCGCCCTCCCATCCGCCGCACCGTTTTGAAGAAGGCCGATGTCGAGAAACTCGCCAAGGAGAAGACCTTCACCCTCGCTGACTTTCCCCCCGTTTACCTCAACTCCGCCGTCGAGGAGGACATCAATGCTATCGGCGGCGGATACCAGAGCTGACTCCCAGGTTACATTTCCCCTTTTCTGTTAATTAGGGGTTTCGTCTTATTGTGTTTGATTCGCGAGATTAACCTCTGAAACTATTATTGGTTTCATCAACTTCCAAATCTTTGGCAAGCTGTATGCTTTAGTAAAAAACCAGGGAGTTTTTGTTGTTTTTACGATCTCTCTGGTGTTTGGATTATGGAGTTATTTAACTCAATTTCAATTTTCAACCTTTTCTTCCTTCTTATGTTTCAATTTATTTTTTTAGAAGGTCTAGCCAAGCTGGTTATGTTTGTTTCGTTGTGCTTTTTACCTAAACTTTATGTAGCCAAATTAAGTACAAATGAAATAAAAGGTTAGATTAGGCAGATGGGGCTCGTGTAGAACTTTGTTGAATCTCATGGCATGGATTGAAAATATGATTTTGCTCATGCTAGTCCTTTTACACTTAATTGACATGTATTTTTAGCGACATACCCCAGTTAGTAAAGTATAGATGGTACGTGGAATTCAGGAAGAAATGTTTACTATGCGTTTTGAAGCAATGTCAATCCATGTCCTTTTGTCCTTCTTATTTTGCTGTCTTTGCTCACTGCTGGTATTATTCCTTGGGGGTTGGGGCTGGAGCAGGAAGACCCGAGTCATCTCTGTTAGGCTCAGAGATGGTATATACCCCAAATGCCATTAACTTTGATGAAGGAGACACCATTGACGATGGAAGGCATATTCTTCCCCACTTTCCTTTTGATGCTCGGACAAAGTCTTCCAATTCTTCTATTCTTCATTGCTTCGTCAGGCATGCAGGTGAAGCAGTAAAAAACCAATCAATAATCTTCTATGAGAATCTGTAAATGGCTAAATCATTGGATTGCCTGATTCTGCTTGTGCGGATTAGGTAGTAGGTGCTATCTTTAAGTTCAATCTTTCATTCCTTGCTCAGGTAGACAGAGAATCACTAAAGAGCCAAATAGGCCAGCCTCTCTTAGTCAGCACTTGTTAGTTAAAGGTATTAGAGTTAGTTAGATCTTTAACTGTAGTAGCAGTGGCAGGATAGTCAGAGGAAGTGAGTATATGTGTATTCAGTTAGTTAGCTAACTAGTTTTGAGTGGCAAATATCAGATTTCAACTTAAAACCAATTGGCATTAAGTGAAATTGCCACGCTTCAGGAGTGAGACTTCCCAACACCCCCTTCCGCATATGTTTGCCAAACCAGATGAGCCAACTAGAATAGACAATTACTAAGATGAGCTGTAGGCTTTGATACCACCATCTTAGATTTCAATTTAAAACCAATTGACATTACGCGAAGTTGTCCAACAGATATATAAGTCGCACTCCAAGAATTTAGATAGACAATGTGGGACTTCCCAACAGGGGAAACCAGGCTTTTGATTTGTTGTAGACTTCTGTTGTTAGCCATTGTTGCTTTTCACTTTGAATTCCATTGATTCAGAGTGGGAGGAGGATGTGGAATAAAATTCTCTTTTGGTTAATCTCTACAGTCCATACCAGTATCTATGAAGCATTATTAGTGCTCCTGGTTTGGGAGTCAAAGCTACTGAATGTCTAGGATAATTCCAATTGTTGGAAAGGAGGCTTTTTGGTGGTTAATTATCATTCAGCTGTGTTTTGATGCCATCAGAACATATTGTGAGGGCTTTGAGAGTTGTTTCTCTTTGTTGGTGGCTTTGGTGAAAAGGGTGTAACTGGCAAATTGGCAGACCTTTGTGAAGGCATTTTTCAAGTGGCTTTGATGATATATTGCTGTCAGTTTCAAATGAGGAAGCAGCCAAGCAGGAAGTGAATTAAAGCAAGAACCATTGGGTCTGAGGACTTGAGCAAAGAAGCAGCAACTTGAACGTGAGAAACCTATACAGAAAAAATTACAATTATTTAGGTGAAGGAAGTGTTTGACCCAAGGGAGAGGGTGAGGATAGAAGAGGAAACCCCTCCTGTATTATGCAATAGCCCCTGTTTATGGCATGAAGAACTCCTGAAACATACAAAATGTTCCACAAGCATAAAGTAGGTTGTGTGATTTGTTGTGGCTAGATAGGACCTTGCAAAAGTTTGAGTATTGGTGGAACCACGTTGGGGGATAGAATTTCAGGAATTCCCAGCCAGCCCACCATCATTACTTGGGCTTGAGCTTGGACTTGGACTTTTTAAAAAGAGGTGAAACATGGTTGCAATTGCAACCATGTTTTACAATTCTTTTACAATTTTTCTTGCTGCAACTTTTATTCTTTTACAATTTTATCTTTTTTTCCTGTGAGACAACCTTTGTTTATCCTCTTTGGCGCAGCCAAGGAAGGCATCATCTCAATTACATCCTGCCCAGTTGCTCAGCGGAGCACCTGATCATCTGCTTTAGTCTCTTGTTATTGACTTGTTAAACTTGTTAAATATGCGTTATATCGATGATACTTCTGATTAATAATAATAATGGTGTCTTTAGTTTATTTCTCAGCGTTTCGAATGTGCGGTATAAATTACCTTTCCGCCCATTTTTCTCAGTGTAGTGGTGATCTTACCATCCGCTATCCCATTGGAGTGTTTTTGGATTGGTAGCTCTGCTCTGCTATCTAGGTTAAAAGACGGTCTAAACAAACACAAAAGAAAAAAAGAAAACTATGATGCACCTGGTATTATAGAAAAAAAACTACCCTGACTCTGGTACTCGTGGCGTTTCTGCTTTAGTGTAATGTCATTCTTTTCATGTGGAAAGAAAGAAAAAGAAATCATTCTTGCTGTGGTTGGATTGTGCTACTCAGTCGTATAACTATAATGCATTAATAGTATTATACACCTGCTGTCATAACTCTGTTTGACTGCTTTTCTGTTTTTGTGACCAGGTTTGTGCTCTTAATGAGGACATTATTGGCCCAGTCAACTTTCTGTCTTTTATCAATGGAAAAAAGGTCCGTATAGTCTTTTAGCACAGACCTGTAATGGCCGTCCATTTTAAAGAGGTGTGTAAACATTTGATACCAATAAAGTGTAGCTGGCTGGGGTTAAGTTTAACTATTTGTTTACTTCTTTGTGAATGTGGGATAGAAAAGTAAATTGGTTCAATGACTTCATAATGGGTAAATTGAATACTTGCCCCCGAATTTTCCTATTTTATTTTGATTACGAGAGAAGCTTTTGAATATCATTTCAAAATTTCTTCAGGGAAACTAGATGGAGCATGCAGGACACATCTTGGAAGTGAAATCCATATTTTGTTTAAAGCTTTATTCTTGTTGTAGTTATAAAATCGCCTTCACCTACGACCTTGCTTTTGACGAATTTCGTTTCTAAAATGGTATGAAAGTATCGGTTGCCTCCATTCTTAATATAAGTTAAATTTAAGAAGGGAGGGGGTTGGGCCTATGCAATGTTCATGACTCGGAGCTCTTGTGTAGGTTTAGGCATAAAACTATTCATGTGTCTTGAACAAAGAGGTTATTCTTTTGGAAGAGTTTGTTGATATCATGTCTTGGCATGTTGACGTGGTGATCTAGCCATCTGTCCAATTATTTCTTGTTCTTGATTCAGTTCTACTTGCAAAAGCTTTTAAATATCAAGAGTTTTGAGATTAAAAATAATGTCAAATTTTATCTGAACTTTAGATTTCCATCCTTAAAACACAATTTTATTACAACTTTACAACTCTTTTTATGTCACTCAGTCACGTCACAGGTGTCCTTTTGCATTTTCCTTTTGTCTGTTCTTATCTCTCCTAGTGGTAGATAATTTTGTTATAATTTTGTTGTAAACATGAGTTGGGATAACTAATTGTCTAATATTTAGGGGACAATTGAAAGGTTTAGCAAAAAGAATTACAGTTTGTGTATATATATATATATATCTATATATGATGAACAATATACATCATGATCATTTCCCCAGGAAGAGATGCTGGTGACAGGATGAAGATAATTTAGATGCCCCGTGTGATAACCTTTTTAGTGGACATTTAACTAGTTGAGCATCTACTCTCTATACCACCTTTACAAACTACCTAAACATTCTCGTATAAATCTCAGTTTTCAGTGTTTTAACATTTTTGTAAGTTCTCAAGCCTCAGCTCAATCCCTAAATATAGATACCATAAAGATACAATCTTGCATACACGGTCCTGTCATACTCAAGTAAGTAACGAAACACATGATTTTTTTTCCTCGGTCACGACTAACAAGCAAAAAGATAGGCACGCACAGTAAAAGGATTCCCATTTACCAGCTAAACACCTACATATGAATGTAATTGCATATAATGTATAGAAACGACTCAGCTGTTATGTAGTGGTCCCCTTAACTTGTTCCATATTGAAGTGAATATAAGCTTTGGTTGCTCCTTTTGCAACTGCGCGTGCCACTTGATTGGACCGCATCCATTCTGTGTGCCTCATTTTATGCAGTGTGATTGTCTTGCTCATGTTTTAGTAGCGTTTTCGTAAGAAAGCTCAAGTAAATTTGAACGAGTATTCAAGTGTTTTTCCTTTTTTGGTCTACATATATTTTGGAATCATGGATTTATCTATGTGAATATGAATTAAATCAACACTAGCAGTATTATATTTTAATATAGAATTATAATATTTTTACATCAATAATTAAACTTAGTTAAATAAAATTTATACTAATTTGCTTGTACGGGTATTTTAAGTCAGTTGATGCGTGGTCAACTGATAAATGTTTTAAAAATAGAACTGATTATTGTACTGAACAAGGTATTACCTTGATTAATCAGCAGTTACATTATGAGTTGTCTATATTATATATCTAAAAAGTATATAATATATTCTATGTAAGAATATTGACAAACATTTATAAGTCAAATGCATTGGTCTTTTTTTGTTACTCTCAAAAGGACTCCAAAAACTATAAACTATAAACAACTAAAGATAAATGATGTGGAGGTAAAGGAAATATGGAAAGTTATAAATTGATAGATTATAAATAGAGGAAGTGTAAATGCAGGGAGAGGATTCTCTCACGCGCAAAAAAACTGAGATATTCAAGAATGATAATTTATAGCATTTCTTTTAATGGTCACTTTTTCAAAAAAAAATATATTTATTAATAATTTTTGAAGCGCCAAGACATAATCAAATGAAAATGTTACTCACATTCCCGTAAAATGCAGAATGTACATAAATACTTAAATCCTAACTGATATTTCTAACCTCTGTTTCCACCAATTATTAGTATAGTTACAAATAGGACCCTGTTTTAGATGATATTGAACAATTTTTATGTTTATGAGCTCGTATTCGTTGATTGACAGGATAAGAGGCCACCTAATTGATCACTTGCTCTATGTAGGAACGAGCAAGTAACGAGTCCAAATAAATTTATTTCTACGTAATTTAAAATTTTGATGGAGACAATTTTTAAAATTCCAAGATTCAAATACATGTGACTAAATCGAGTGAACCAAATTTTAACATGATATATAAATCTCACTATTATGGACGATTAAATTGTATATAAAAAAATATGAAACTTGGATTAAGATATATTTTAAAATAATGTTATCTATTAAACAAATTTTATTATTAATATATAGCTGTTTCTAAAATTATATTTTAAAAAGTATGTAAGAACTAAATTAGATTGAAACAATTTATTAAATTTGGTTGTCGCATAACAACTTATATTTAAATCCTTACTATTTTTATATCTCTTTGAATACATGATCATTTTGAATATAAGAATTTTACTATTTTAAATTTGTGTATAAAAGTTAGAGTTGTGAAAAGTTATCCATCTCATTGTCGGTTCGTCACTTGATGAGTCGATCGAATTTGGTCTTTAAAAAAATGAAATCAATCTATTAGGATTTCATAATTTAATTGGTGATAAGTTGTGTTTTTTTTTTATTCTATGAAAGAATGAGGAATTATGCTATCTTTTAATAGAAATTGGACTTTTAGTATGCTTTAAAGTAGTGTTCAAAGATACATCAACAAGTCAAGTATGTTTATAAGAATAATACATATAATGATATTATCCACTATTGATTTTTTTATATTCATACTAGACTTAGGAAAGATTTTTGAGTTTGTCAGGTTAATTGACACTTGCTACTTGTTGGGTGGGTGAAAATGAACACAAAAAGTATGGCCAGGGGTTGTCCTAATTTTGCTGCTAGTGGTGACATTTTTAGAAGGACGTTGGAGAATACATTGGTAATTTTATGCTTATGTAAGCATAAGAAACTCTTTATATGTTTAGATTATGATTGTTATTTTGGTTATGATCTTGCTAAAACTCATTGTTTTAGGAATGTGATTTGTTATATATCTTATGTCATGTTTTTGATAATTTTTATACATTTCTTAGATTATGGGTAGATGTTGGTTAAAGTGTCTTCAATTATGTCCGGAGATAGATTTTAATGTTTCTTATCTTTATGTAGAAAGTTTTGTTAACATAGGAATTGATAATGAAAAATGTTTTGTTTGTTTTGACGTTAAACTTATTTTGTAATACATACAATTTTCTAACTTTTAGGTTTGAGTAATCTTGTTTTTGTTTAAAATTTTTTTATTTTTACATGTTTTTGTCTGGTATTCATAATTTGCATGTTTAAAATTTTTTCTTTTTCTCTTTCTTTGTGGTGGTATTTTCATGTGAATGCACACATGAAAATTAATTAATGAATACATACAAATTGAGATTCTCCTTCTATCATGCATTTGAAGAAATAAATTCATTGAAATTCTCCTTCTGACATGCATTGAAGAGATAAACTCATAAACTTTTTTTTTTTTTAATAATATCAAGTTCTACCAATAAAGATAGATAACCATATGACAAGCAAAGCAAAGGGATAACAACAGGACATGGTGGGACAGGTGTGAGTTTAACTATATTTGTCTTCATCCCCAAAGTAAAAATTTATATCCATTTCCATTGGGTATGAAATTGGTGTCCTATCCTCACCCTAGTGGGTAGTAGGTATTGAGAAAATAAACTAAGTTTAAGATAGATGTGAAATAAACTTTAAAACAAAAACCTTAGTTCTTTAAAAAAATTCAAGAATTCAAAATTTTCTTTGAATCAATTTGGGTAAGTGTTAAAGTTTCTTGAACAAAGTTTTTTGAGATGTTATATCAATTTATCTTTATTAAATAAAAAAAAAAGATTAAGAGAAAAAAAAAGAAATATACAACAAATTTATACTAGTTTACCTTTCAAAGATGATGATTACATTCAATTGATAGTCACTCTGATCAAGTTAATCTGTTCTTTTTTTCCATTAACTCCATAAGAAAACAAAAAATTAGAAAGAATACTAGATTTTGAATCTTACAATTTATAAGCCAATCTTGATCTCCTTGATCAAGAAAAAAAAACTTACAAAATAATCAATGAAAATAAAATTTGGAACACGATTACCTAAATTCTAATTATTATGAGTAAAATAATGCTTAAATTTTGATCTTTAAAAGAGTTCCTAGAGAATGTTTTTAATTCAGTGTAATCAAACTTTGCTATCTTAAAAGTTCTCTTTGATTTTTTGAAACCTTTTATTTATATCAAATCATTTGAAGAACAAAAGCACTGGTATAATCAACTAATTGAAAATAGATTTAATCAATTAAAACAAAACAAAAATATATTTTAAAAATCAATTCAATTAGTTGAATTGTGTTTTAGTTGAAATAATTCAGAATGACTCTTTTAGTGATTTTAATCAATTGATTCCTATTTCAATCTGTTCAAACAAATTGAAATTGTTTTATTATAAATGTTTTAAGTTTTTAATAGGTTGAAATATTGTTTTAAGTGATTGAAATGTTTAATCATGTGTTTTGGTAAAGCTATGTACAATTCAATTGGTTAAAGTGAGATTTTAACCTATTGAAATTACTTAACCTATTGAAATCAATTTAAATGCTTGAAAAAAAGTTTTAAATATATGAAATGTCAATATCAAATATTACTCATTCACTCACATAAACCTTAAGGAATATACATTTATCAGGTTCAAGTAAGTGACTTTCATCAAAGCACATCTTCAAATAGGTTAGAGACATCAAATCAATTATTCAAGGTCAACCTATACCCGATATATTCGCTTTGTTCTAAATATTAATTAAATAATTTTTTATAAAAAACAAAAATCACATAAAACAATATTATCAAGAATTCAATTTTTAAAAAATTATAATTACATAAATCTTAAAACAAAATAGCAACTAAAAATTGCATAATTTTTAGGTAATTATTAAAAGGAATAAAAGGTTACACAATTGAAATTTCATAACAATTATAACATCTATTATTTTTACAAATGTTAAGAAGACAAATATCTTAGAAATTTGAATGAACTTGATCTATTATTTTTACAAATGTTAAGAAGACAAATATCTTAGGAATTTGAATGAACTTGATGATATCAAAGGGCTTGAACCAGAGAGAGAAAATAAAAAGTTATAATGAAATAAGAGTTTTTTTTTAAATAAAACAAAACTAAAAATTAAAGAGAAAAGAAAGATAGTTTTTTTAGTTTATTTAATAAATTAAGGGTTTACATGATTCAACACTTGAAATCAATAGTCAGACACTCACTTGATAAAAAATAATAAATAAAAATATTTTAAAAAATATCAAATGTGTATTCTATAAATAATTTAGTATGATAAAATTGATATTTATATTTCATGAGATGCACTACATTGCTTAAATAAAAGACAGAGAAAAAAAATTGCATAATTGAGGTGTGATGAGAGTGAAGATACTAAGAGGTTAAGGAGTGAATTTGGTGAATATTAAATGAGTCAACAATTGAGAGAGATAATAAAAAATTACATAACAAAAGAAGAATTCTTTAAAATTAAGAGTGAATTTATTTGTCATTCCTAAAAATAAATACCATCTGTTGCAAGGTTAAATAAACCTAAGATTCCTTAATATCCAATCTGTTAATATAAAGAACTAATTTGTTGGAAAATTAGTTATTTGATGTAATAGTCAATCACATCTTCTTTTTTTTTACTAGCATGCTATATAAGGTTCACTACGAGCTTAACATTAACAAACAAAAATTTATATCTAAGAATGATTGAAATATATACCATGATACTTTTATAAGAAGATTCTTTTTTTTTTTTTTATATTGTTTACAATGATCATCTTTTACCTTGTAACTCCATATCCCACACCTTGATCCTTATGAGATGTTTTTTTAATTTTTGTTTATAATATGTAGTTAGTATGGAAACATTATCTTTGTTGGTCTCATAGTGATTGGCGCAATATAATTTTTAGATATTTCATTCAACAACTCAAACAATTTAATATAACTTTTATTAATCTATTAATTTTCTATATTAATATTAATTAATATTGATACAACTAATAAGTATGTGAAACTATCGTACACCATAAATATAAAGACTTTTCTAAATTATTTTTCAAAGTTTTACACACAGGTTTCTTCTCAAAACATTCTTATCTAACCATACAATGTTTAATCAATTAAAATGTTAAAATTGAGAGATACTTGGAATATTTAACTATTCATCAATCATAATTCATGTTGTATGACTTTTAAAAAAATCATTATAGAGAAATATAGCTAAAGAAAGTTTTGAAGTTTTTATTCTTAATAACAAACTAATCTATTGTATAGTTATTTTAATTGATTATAGAATTGAAGTGAGGAGATAAAAATTCACTTAATCAATCATTAAAGGAATATATAAAGTTGGAAGATAACATAATATACATTTAGTGCTCATAATATACCTTTATATATGATAATATTTTTTAATAAAAATATTAAAAAAACATAAATAATCAAAATGTGTATCCTATAAACAATTTAGTATGATAAAATAGATATTTATGTTTTATGGAATGCACTACATCACTTGAATATAACCATATAAAAGAAAAAAATGTATAATTAAAATCTGATGAAAGGGAAGATATTATGGAGTTAAGAGTGAATTTGGTAAATATTAAATAAGTAGACAATTGAGAGAGATAATAAAAAATTATATAACAAAAGAAAAATTATGTAAAATCAAAATGAATTCGAATAATATTATGAAGACGAGTTTATTTGTCATCATTAAAAATAAATCAAAAACTAAGTTGGCCAATAAAAAATAATACCATTTTCTTGCAAGGTGAATCAAACCTAAAATTTTTTATATACCCAAACTGTCAATACAAAGAACTAATTTGCTTCCATTATGAAAGATTAGCTACTTAATGTAATAGTTTATCACATTTTCTTTTACTAACATGTTATAAGGTTTATTATGAGCTTAACATTCACAAACAAAAATTTATATTTTATAATGATTAAAATATACCATGATACTTTTATATGAAGATTATTTTATGTGATCACTGCAATGATCATCTCTTACCTTACCTTGTAATTCCATATTCCACACCTTGACCCTTATATAATGTTTTAAATTCTCTTTATGATATGTAATTAATAACTTAAACTCATCTTATACTCCACACTTATTCAATACAATATCTTTTTCTTTGTCTTGTTTATCTTGTAGTGATTGGCTCAATATTATCTTTTTGAGACATTTCATTTAAACTCATAATTTAATGAAACTTTTATTAGTTCACCAATTTTTTATATAATATTAACTAACCTTGATATAACTAATAAATATATAGAAGTTGTAGACCACCATCATAAAGAGTTCTCTAAATTAATTTTCAAGGTTTTATACATATTTGTCAAAAGATTCTTATCTAACCTCACCATGTTTAATCAATTAGAATGTTAAAATTGAGAGATACTTAGAATGTTTAAGTATTCACCACTTCATGTTGTACGACTTTTAAAAAAATCCATTATAGAGAAATATAGCTAATTTTTTTTAAAGTTTTTCTTCATAATAACAAACTAATCCATTGTATACGCATTTTAATTGATTATAGAATTGAAGTGAGAAGATAAAAATTCAGTTAATCAGTCATGAAAGGAATATATGAATTTGTGTGCAATTTTTTTTTTCTTTTAGTCTCACCATTCTTTTTAAATATTGTTTTATATTTTCACTCTCTCTTATAACTAACCTCAGCTCTTTTTTATTTTATTTTATTTAATGCCAATAATTCCTTAATCATTTTATTTAAAATCTTTAGGTCGAAAATGTTTCACACTTCTTAATATCTAAGGGCATATAGTTAATAAATTTTTCTGTTACTTATATAATCTTCAATATTATAAATTAAAAAATACTTTATTCTTATTTTTTTTAATGTCAATTTTTTAAAAACTCTTGATTTCATTTCTGGTATTTTGAAACTTTTAGATAACATTAACTATGTCCTTATTTCCTTATTGTCTGTCTACTTCTTAAGTAATTAAGACAATATACTTTCATGTATACTAAAAATTAAAAAAAAAATTCAATAAAAAATATTTATCTTTTAAACTTTACCTAACAATTTTGATAGACTTGAACCGAGGTACATTCAATTAACTACATTAGTATTAGCCTCTTTATTTAGAAGAAAGAGGTTAAACAAATGGTGCAGCTAGCTAGCATGAAAAATTGAGCTTCTCAGTTGACCTTTATATATGATAATAAACATGAAACAGAAGCAGAAGCAAGAGCATAGGCCACACAAATGATCCAAACGAATCCCTCTTTCTCGGTCCCTTTCATTCACATGGACGCACGCATAGACGCTGTCACTGCTAACCTTAATAGCCAGTAATCGTTGCAAGGAGAAAAACCTGTCATTCTCCTCCACTTTCTATCAACATTTGGCCTGATCGATAACACCCATTTCTCTTCCCTCTAAACCATTCAGCTACCTTAACGTGCATTTATCTTTCTTACCTTTCTTTTTATTTTCACATCAAATATCTTTTCTCTTGTCACTAGCTTTTACAGATTTGCTGTACAGCTCAATAACTACTGTGGGCAGGTGCAAGGAACCAAGAAAATTTTGTAGTTATGCAAAATTTAAGACCTAAATGTATTTGTGTTACTATGCATATACACATTTTTTTGGTATGTATAGATAATTAAGCATAGATTCCTCTATTCCCAATCCACAATGGGAAACTTGTCATTCATGCAAATCCTCCTGAGTTATCTATTGATTTCTGAGCACACATTTATTAACTGAGTCATATCTTGAAGCTAAATAGCAGAGATCTCACAGTGCTTGACAGTGATAGTATATATATTCATTCATTAGAGAGTTACTCACTACAACTCGGTCGACAGTGTTGATGGTGATGCAACAGTATTTTCAGCTGTAGTACCAAAGAAAGAAATATGCATACTTAAAGAAAAAGATTATCTTTCTAATTTCCCTGAAACATTTGAAGTAAAACATTACTTTACATGTCCATCTTTTGATTAATGTGCACCCAGTTTACTTACTACTTAATTAAAGAGTTTAAAAACCCTTAACCTTTTTTAAGAGTTTAGACAAAATTATTTGCAGACTCAACCTGTTTTCTCTCTTACATCTTACATTGTAACTGTGGTACTTGGTTATAAAGACCTAAAATGCAATTTTGTCTATACTAGTTCAGTGTGTATGTTGTCTAAAGTAATAAAAATTGGATTATACTCAAATAAGCTAGGTGTCTTGAATATAACTTACAGTAAAAAGGTTCATTAATCTGAACTTCAAATCAAATTATTGAAAGTCAATATAACTTACCGATAACAAGAGAGCTTAGTAAAAAACAGTGATCAGGTGCAAACCTAATTCTAATTAAGAGTATAAGTAGTGCATGAAAAGATGCTATTACTATATTGCAGAATTATGCATTAAGTTTTATTACCTATTGTAGTTTATTTTATAATAAGATTGAATTGCTCCTAAAATATTTTTAATTAATTTATTTTTATTGATGATAAAAAAGATAGAAATTTAATAAAAAACTTATAAGGAGATATTAGGGTAACATCAGAGTATTTTTTTTTCCAAGTATTTATTTCAATTTTAATTACTGATGACTCCTAAAATTTTATTAGGATTTGGCAAAAAAAAAAAAGAGGATTTCTATGAGTAATTAAATAGAATTTAAAGAAATACAGTTTTTTTTTAATTTTTATTAATTAGCAATTAATATAGACTCCAGTTCAACATACTACTTTATCGCCTTCCACTTATAATTAGAAAATAATTGTTAGAAATCTCAAAATACCACATAACACACTCAGAGAGTGAGAAGTTTATACAAAATACTGGTAAGATAATTGATATAACTTGGTTGAAAGAAAAAGATAAAAAATGAAATATATTTTGGAAGTCATTACTCTATGAGAAGGTGCTGACCAAAAAAGAGAAGGGGTTTAATTTAGTTTGCTCCATCTTTTTTACTTTTATCTTAGCTTGTTTATTCTTTTTGATTTTGTGTATATGAGTTTGGTATTCTTTACATATACTACTTACATACTAAACCTGAGATTGCTGATAAAAAAAATGTAAAACCCTTGCAGAGGTATGGTTGAGTATAAAATTTGAAATGAATTGACTTGCTTATTCCAAGAGTGACCAAATTATACGAAATTTAGGACGACTAGGCGTAAATAATTTATGAGCATATTCAGAAACTCCTATTATTGTTAGATTCATTACTTTTTCTGCAATAGGTTGCAGACATAAGGATAAAGCCGGGCACATAAAACTAGAAAACCCTTGAGAAAGAGAAACAAATTGACAACAATATATACGTCGAAATCATCATTTTCTGTTTTCTGCAAACAAAAACTGAATAGTTCGAATGGGCCATCTTTAACTCAGATGATAAAGTTCTCACTGAATTGAAATTTTAGGTTTCTTGTGTCCTACCGCAAATAATACCATTTTTTTTTTGTACTTCTTATTGTTTTGAAATCTGATCGATTTTGAAACTTATATACCCAGCAAGAGGTGGGTGCAGAAATATTAAATTTTCATCTTACTTATTACTGCAAGGTTCATGTATATGTGGTTCACAAGGTCTTAACCCCACTTAGGGTTTTGAGTTTAAAAGTATTGGTTCAGCTTTTGACCAGTACTCAACAACGGCAGTTGCAGCGTGTCCTGATGAGGAACGCCTCAATAATTTCGGCCAAGATTCCTATTTTGTGGATATTTTGAAGGGAAAAGCTGAAGCCTCTTACACCTTGTCTCTAACTCCAGCACACAACATTAGAAAGAAGATTCATTATGTTTTTTCTTTTTGCAACTTTGGACATAGAAACATTGGAGAGTTAACTAGCTAGGGTTCTTCTTGTGTCATGTTACTTACTAGACATGTATATATATGTCCTCTACAAATATACGCGTGAGCATCTTTTTGAAAGGAAAATATCTCTCTAAGGTTAAGTAAGCCACACCAATTAGTTGCATGTTAGTTTTTTCTTTTCTTTTCCTTGTTCCAGAAAATAAAATACTCTTATATATGCATATAAGAACATGCACAAGACAAAAACCTAATTAGGATTAGATTCTATAGTAGGAAAGATTATTTGATTTAGACCATATACTTCTATTTTTGGTTGTTCTGGGATATACTAATTCTGAGTTGAAGGCCAAGGCAAGTTCATATTGATCACACTGTAAAACGGAAACTTGGATTAGTATATTTAAACTAATTAATCTTATAGTGTACATATTAATACTGTGAAACTAAGTAGCATGATTAGAGAAGAAATCAAAGTAAGTATTACAATGTTAGTCATATCTATACACATACATTTCTAATTGTGCTGTGTGCAAATCTCACTGCCATATTTGTGGTCCCTCTCTTTTTTCCAGCTATAAGTTGAGTGGATGCTTTTATGAGCCTAAGTTGGTCCCTCATCTATAGCACAGCTATGGATCTATATCATCTAATACAACAGATCAGACTCCAACAGCATACATCATAACTTTTGAAAGTTTACCTGTGAGGGTTTATTTTATTTTATTTTTTTACTTTATTGATATACTTCTATAGTAATTGCACCATTTATTTTGTCTCTTACTTTTCAGAATTCATTTTCTTGAAAGCCAAAAATGTCTTTCAAAACTAAAAAAGTAAAATAAATAATACCTGTACATTTTTTTACAACAAAAAAGAGATATAAAAAGGTAAAAGAGATAAATATAAAATATGAAAAGTGTTATTTAATAGAGAGATAAAAACGAATAATATTAGCTCATAACAAAATGCAGACAAATCATGACATTATAACTTTAGATGAATTTCTTTAGGTTATGTTAACATATATATGTGTGCCAATAATTCCAAAACTAATTAGGTGTGTGTGTTTATAAAGGAATCTTTCTCTTTCTCTCAAATAATCCCTTTTTATTTTTTGTCCCATTTCGTTTTCTTCAATTAAAAAGGGACATGTGAAGAGTAAATAACTTAACTACTAAAAAAGTATATGTTCTGCCATAAAAAGGACTAAAAATAGGAACAAAGTAATTACTATAGATTCAAAACATTTGTTCCCATTGACGCATCTCTTTCCCGTCCTAATTAACACCAGGCAATATAAATAAAAACTAACAATTATTCCCTATATATAAAATAACATTGAGTTTCATCCGTGCTTTACTTTTATTTAACTTGCAAGTATTTATATACATTTTAAATTTCATAGAAAACATAAGAAATTTAAGCTTAGGAATTTTTTTATAGGTAACTTAAATTCTGCAAAAAGTGTAATTTAAATTTTGGAAGCGGGAAATTTTAAAAAGCGCTTTAAAAAATTAATTTTAAATTATGGGTAGTTAAGATTTGAAAAAAAAAATAAAGGTTCTAATTTTGAAAAGAGGAATTTAAACGATTATAATTAAATTTTTGTCTCATCTATAAAAATTAAACACATATCAAAGAGTCTACGATAACTCATACATTCTCCTTAAATGACTAAATTAGAATAATTTTCAGAATTAAAGTTAAAAGTTAAGAATTTCAAATTTTGACACAAACAAATATTATCATAAAAGGCACAATTAATGATTTCAAAATTTTAAAATATAAAAATGACAATGAAGTCACTATCATAAAAAAATAAAAATGGCTAAGATGACTTTACTATAAAAAAAATGTGAGCTTAATTTTTTAATATAAGAGACAATTAAACCTACATTATATAGTTTCCCAACAATTTATGAGGTATTTATTTTCTTTAAACGAGGAATTTATCAACGGGAGTAAGTCTAGTAAAAATCACAAATCCCTAACAAAAATGTAAATTGAATTTAAAATTGTCCATACAAATTAAGAGCTTGATATTTAGTGTCTAATATATACCTTAAGTAAATTTGTATCTAAAGGATAAAAATGAATTTTGAGAAATATCTTGTTAAAATCTATTATTGCTGATGCTTTATTTTTATTAAAATAAAATTCAAAATCGTTAATTGATTAAAGGTATAATATTCTTTTTCCTAACTTAGCTATAAACACTTAAGAAAAACTAATGTAATAAGGAGACTAACATTGAATAACTCAAGAATTGAATTTTGATTAATAGTCATTATTATAAGGGCAGTGAGTAATATTAATTGTTGTTGAGCATGTGGTGTAAACAGATTGAAAAAGTCAAGACAATAACAATGGTTGACGTGCCACTTGACAAGTTTGCCACATGGTCAAGCTGAACCATTTCTTCTTATTATTATTATTATTTTTTTTTTTTGACATATACTCTCATATGATGCTGTAAAATGCTAACCTTTCTCTACAGAAATTCTCAATTCGATGCAACATTATTATTCCTTTGCAGGAAAAAGGTTGAAGTCGAAACTTGAGGTCATCTGCTCCACTAGTTAACATTGAAGACTTGTACGAAGTTTCTACTTCTGCAGTCTCCTCCATTTCTTCTTTGCTCAAAAGCTTAGGACATAGCATCCACACTTTCCTCTCTCACGTAAGTTCTTCTTGTTATCTCATCACTCACATCACCTCAACCTCATGCTTCTAATCTTTTCACTGAAAACCTAACCATGCATGTCTCAATTTTTCCACCAAACTCATGTTTTCTGCCTTCGATTCAGTTTCATAACACTGTCAATTGAGTCAGTAGAGCTGTCTCTGCCCTAATTTTGGAGCAGCATAACTTCAGTGCTCTTTTAGAATTGGTAAAGCTGATTTCAGTGTTGAACTTTACACTATATTGTTTCTTTCTGACTCTCTAATTTTTGAATCTATATTGTGGGGTGTTTTCCAGTCAAGTGAGCGACAATTTTAGCATATATAGTTTGTGTAAATATTTAAACAAAAACTGTGCAATAAGAAAAAAGGAAAAAGTTTTCTGATATTATAACTTCTTCCTTTCCCCATTGTTTATCAGATCGGGTCAGTTGCTTGCAGTGCATGAGATCGAAAAGGTTGATTTTATTATATGATATTATCAAGAAGAATATGATGAGATTATAAGTGGCATGATGAATGAAAGTTCAAGTAATAAAGCTCAGCTAGCCGATCAACAAGAGGATGAGAACATCAAAATTGAGAAGTTCTCAAAGGCACCCTCCACCTCAAGATCATGGTCAACATTCAGAAACCCAAGAATTGTACGAGTCTCGCGTTCTATGGGAGGAAAAGATAGGCACAGCAAGGTTTGCACCATTAGGGGACTGAGGGACAGAAGGATTAGACTGTCTGTTCCCACAGCAATTCAGTTATATGATCTTCAAGACAAGCTTGGACTCAACCAACCTAGCAAGGTGGTAGATTGGTTGCTTGAAGTCACCAAATCTGATATTGATAAACTCCCACCTCTTCAATTTCCTCACTGTTTTGCCCAGTTTCACCAACAAACCCCGCCGTCAGGTCCCTCTCAATTCTCTCTTGGAAGCTTGTACGATGGTGGGGGAAATAAAAACCTCATGGCAAAGTCAACAAGGTATTGGGATATTGATTCACAAAACCGTACGGAGTTAGCTGAAAGTGTCTCAACCTCCCAGAAGGGCAAGTTCTGGATCAAACCAAATGAACTAGAAAATCATCAAAATGGAATTGGTGGCAGTAGTCGTAATAGAGAAGAATCTTCAGCTCATTGTAAGCTCTTCCCCCTTGGGATTAACAGCTCTTATTTACCTGGTTTGTCAAACAATGGCATGACTCTTAACTCCTACCACCATTGTGAGCCGTCAAGTCTATCTTTATTCCACATTGGAAGCCATGGATTATTTCCTTCCCATTCAAGCAGTGGAAGTGGTGTGCAGTTTTCATCTTCTAATTTCTGTGGAGCATCTGGTCCCCAATTGCTTTTTTGTCCACCTTCTGCTACACCATCTGCTTTTTACTCGGTTGAAAGTGATCCAAGACAATCCAACAATGTTCAGATCTTTAGCTCAAGTTCCCAAGTCATGATGCCTCATCCTCTCATCCAATCTATTCCTTCCACCAGTTCACCTCTTAGACGCCTTCCAACATCATTTAGCTCTAAGCTTTTTGATTCAGAACATAATGATCGTAGCCAACAAGGTAAGGGTAGTCCTCGTTCTTGAAGCTCCTCAACATGGTCCCTTTCTGACGCAAACGATGTGAAGAATGCCAACAAGATATAACTACTCGTTCGAGGACACTCTTCATATCAATATTCCACATGCTAAAGCAGATGAATTAAATTTTCGCATTCAGCCGTGAACGTTAATTTTGTAAGTATGGCAATGCTAGCTATACACATACAATATTTATATTTCAAGTAAACTTTGTGGTTGCAACTTTTACATACCTTGTTGATTAATCATTATGAATACGAGGTATAATAAAACATTCTGAAATATTGCTCATGTGCTTATATCTTACAGTTTTAATATGAATTTGTTGATATGTTTAAATCATAGTTAAAACTCTTAAATAACTGATTGGGACAAATTCGATCATTTTCATCGTAGGCAGACTTTTATTATCTTGACTGCAAGTCCAAATAGTTCTAGTCTCTCCGTCCTAAAGCCATAAGTTATAAAATATTCATGTGTTTTCGTTTAAACTTGAATTATTTTTGGTTGTTTAATTTTGGACAGTAAATCATAATGTAAAATAAAAACTAAATATTTTATCAAAACAAGCTAATTTCGAAAACCCAGCTTTTAAGTGTTATCCTGTGTAAAATAGAAAGTTCCACATGATATTGTGTCATGATCTTTCTTACCTAGGATTTAATCTTCTAGATTGAATTCTCTCTTTCATGTTGCAAAAATGATTACTTAACTATATATTTGTTAGATTAAGGTGTAATGTATGGATACCTGAAGCCACCAGTCCAGTATACTAAGGAAAAACTCGTTAAAGTATCAACTTTAATGGGGTAAGAATGCTATGAATCTCATGCTGTTTGTACCCTTGTACTCCATCTTTCATTAATATATTATGCTTTATTCAAAATGCTAATCCCATTTGAGTACAAAGGAAGCTTAAACTAGTACTATTTTCGCATGCTTTATTCAAAATGCTATGAATCCCGTTTGAGTACAAAGAAAGCTTAAACTGGTACTATTGTGCAGCACTCGATCATTGATATCACTGTGTACTGCGGGTATGGTAATGTTTGTTTGAAAAGAGTACAATTAATTAATTAGAAAGTAAGTCCATAGATGCATACATAATTCATGTAGCTTGATCAGCATATACATATACACAGTTATTGCTGTTTGAACTTCACGTACTCTCTCTCACACACTTGCATGCTGTCCTCTCATTTCATATGGAGTTGACAGCTTTAGGACTGTTCGGGGTTATCCAAATGACCCCAATTGTCTTGTTCAGCAATGTCTTATTTATTTACTATTTAACGTTGCTTTTGAACCTTTTTCTCCTTATATGTGTTGCTTTTTGCGCACGACTTGACCGAGGGAAGTGTTCAATGAATGACTCGGGGAAAGCAATCCCAAGAACGCTTCTCTCACCAGTACACATCCATGCACTCATATTTAAGCTTTTTGCATAATTGCTGTTTTCAGAATGTCAGATTTAAGCTCAGTGAAACCAAGACATGTGTATGATGCGGTTCGGCCTAATAGCTATAATAATTACCTCGTAAAGATGTTGTTATGTTTTCTGTTTCATTATTTGTAGTGTTGGTTAAAAAATATCTACAAAGAATCTTATATTTGTGAATACCTTTTAAACAAATATTTTGTGTATTTGAGGGATCATGCATAATCAAAGAATAATCATAACTACACTATAGTGCATTAGAGTTTGCTTAAAGAATTTAAAAAAAAAATAAACCTTCAAACACATTTTATAGGTAAAGAAATTGTCCTTGAAAAGATTTCTGAGTTCTTACGCTCTTGCATTTTGAATTTGGTTACATGATAAATAAAGATCTCCCTTAAAAAAAAAAAATACCAATTTGATTTCTTACATTGGTGCATTTGATTTTGTATACTTGTACCTTTGAGTTTACTTAAATATTCATACCTTTTGGATCACATAACAATGAAGATTTTCCGTCACAAAACAAAAATGAAACAGAAAAATAACGAAGAGACATCATCACTCACGAAAAGCTCACAAAGAGGCATGGTCACTCACAAAAGACTCAGAGATGAGATGAGCAAGGTAAGATAAGCAAAGAAAAAGCAAAATCGTAGAAGAGGCACAATCATAAACAACTTATGGAGCAAAGATTCTTATGAATCTATTGAGTAAAGATTCTTCATACTTATCATTCGGAAGTACCTTTAAAAATATTATCTTTTACTTATAACGGAATTTGACAACAAATATAGTAAGTAGTCATGTTAATTAATATTTTTTTTATCGGGAAAGAATGAAATGAGTAATGCTAATTAATGTATGCATGTAGGTGCATTAAGTTTATGTGTTTAATTTCATCGTTACATTATATACAATGCAAACTTGTTTCTTTAGAGGGACTCTAGGTGACTTCCGACGTTATTAAAAGGTACGTAAAATCAAGTCAGATTTTGTATATATTCTGAAGGTAATATACCTTGAAAACATTCTGCAATCGAGAATGTCAAGCATAATTTCCCAAATTTTCATATATATATATATATATATATATATATAAAATATGTGTATATGTGTGTGTATGTTTTTGTCTTCCAAGCGTGTGGTATGGTTTGGTTTAGTATCTAAATAGAACAAGCGAAAAAGCTAAATAGCCTGTGCCTTATTTGGAGTTATGGTATAAAAGCATGTGCTCACGGGGATAGTTCTAACTTGCAAGCCAAACGCCCTTTTCTTTTTGAAAATAAAAGGAGGGCTAAGGCTTTCTCAAAGTCCACTCAAAACCACAAAATGATATGTATTAATCATTTCTATAATCCCACATTTTAACAAGGTTTTAAATTAAATCACCTACTGATCGCATTGTGGACATGAATGTTTTATGTGAAAAATTATAATAAAGCGTCTTATTGTCGTAAATTGAACTAAGGGATATTTATTTTATGCAATCATAAAAGTTATATATTCCTGAAAATATTATAATTAACAATTTTATAGTATATTTAAAAAGGTGATTGGTTACATTTAACTATTTCTAAAATTTGTAAGTGTATCTCTTAAAAAAAATTCTTAAGAATACCTTCAAAATATATGTTTATTAAAACTATTACACAATTTTACCTTCAAATTAATATGCTATTTTTTAACTTCGACTTTAAAATACTAAAAAAATCAGACTAGTAAAACAACTTTTGGAACCCTGGTCCAATCACTTCATTCCTGGGTAATTTAATCTCTCATGCATGCAAACTAACCATGCATGCTGCGCCAATCAGACTTGATAGAGACAAAAAGGCAATGAAGGCTTATGGAGCTGCAAGTGATAATAGTCCTCTATCTAAACTATTATAACTACAAAAGAAATTAACATCTATGATCAATTCAAGAAAGTCATGATGAAAACCAAACAAAGCTCATGTGAGAAAAGAACGACATGTTGTAATAGTTTTGTTATTTTTTGAGTCCTATGATCAGTTAAAGGCTCTCACAGGATAATTTGCCAAAAAGAAAAGCTTAAAAAAAAAGTTAAGACAAAGATAAAGATGGTATTAGAGGGCAAAGATGTGTCTCAGCTCTTGATGTCTCTCTTTGTGTACATATATAGTGGGGGGAGATAGGAAATCCTATCTTGCTTCATCTTTGTACCCTCTTTAACAGCATATTGATGAAGGCATGAACTGATAGAAGCATCCTTCTAACACAAAGTGAAAAAGTGAGAAAATGTTTTGGAATCTGCAGTTCTTCTGATGATGAAAAGGAAGCAACATGAAATGTCAAGCAGAGTACTGATTTTGAAAGCAGTCTCTCCTGCCAGTAGACAATAATATATCACAAGATCCAAGATAAATTAAAGAGACTAAGTAGTTGCAGCGAGTTGGGTTTTTAAAGGGTCCTTTAAAGGTGTCATCAAAGAAAAAAGCCAAAAATTTTACATGGTGGTCCCAATTCTAAGGTTTCAAAAGTAAGAAAGAAAATGGGAAGCAATAAAGACGAAGCAGTTACATTTATGGACATGCCATTTTATTTTCTTACAACACTTAGCAGTGCCATGTGAAGTTTGGTGTGCCACATTACCCTACACTTAATTTTTGTATTAGCTTAGGTCAGCTTTACAATTAATTACTGCACCCCTCATAAAGCTTCAATAAAAGTAGAAAAGTAAAGAAGAAATAAACCTAAATTATATGAAGTACATTGTTCAATAGAAAACTGATATTATGTTATAGTAACGTATATTTTGATTCTAAGATATGTTGCATCTTCTTGTTGTGTTGAACGGTTTAGGGATGCATTTCAGTGTGGCTTTTCTCATTGTTTGTGTTTTTGAGACAAAACATGACTCTCTCTTGGGATTGGGAACAAATTAATACCTATGTCTAATATTCAAATATTATGTAATTAACTTGAAAATAATGGTATTATATTATATGGTTTAATATATATGTCTCGATAAAATAATTATTATCATAAAAAAATTTAAAATAAAGGACTCTTGCTAAATTTGACATTTCAACTAATATGAGACTCTAAAAAATTATTAATCATATACCACCACATAAAATATATTATTGAAAAAAAAATTATAGGAGACTAAAGCAAATATATGAGAATTAAAAAACAAAACAAAATTTCCAACCAACCTAAATAAAACAAAACGTTGGCACATATTATAAAAACACTGTAAATCAATAATAAATACTAATATAAAGAGAAACAAAACTTGTCATCGATAATTTTTATCACAAAAGATCCAAGAAACTTATTATAAAGATTATGATAATGAGATTTATTTATTTTTATAATTTTAATTTTAATTATTTTTTATCTAAATTATTGATTATAAGATTATTATGAATATGATATTAGTAATTTCAATAAATTGAATCAAATTAAAATTTTTAATAATTAATATTATAATAGGAGATTCTTAAAAGGAGAATACATATTCTTTGATATTAAATTATGACGTTAATTAAAAGTTATTTGTTATTAATTTGAGACACCTCTATAGTACTGAATGTATATTATATATCATTAAATATTTGTGAAATTAACAATTATTTATCAAGGAATTTATCAACTCTAAAGTTTACAATAAAATTAAAACTTAAAATACCAACATGAATTGACTGAGGTAAGAAAAATATTTTTCTTAAATGATTCACGATGAGTTAATTACTTAATATTTGATATTTTATGTGATAGTTAAATAAATTCAGAGTTGTTAAAAATGGAAAAAATTAAAAGACTGAAAAGTTTGCGGTAACTATCTTAATTAATTTATTAATTTAATTAATATATTACTGTTTAATTTTGAATTTAAGAAGTGACACATAAAACAAGTATTATGATATTTGATTAAGAAATTAATTTTCACATTTAATTATTAAATTAAAAAATTTAATATAATTAAATAAATTATGTGTTATAATATTATTTAATAGCATTAAAAGTATAAATAATATAATGGTGAAAAATCAGAAAATATTTTAGTTACGAGAAAATCAGAAAAGCATTAAATCAGATTTAATGAATTTTACTATATGTAATATGATAAAACAATTTACTTACCTGATTGAAGTTGGTTTGATAACTATGTCAATTTGGTATGATTTTCACACCGCCTTTCTTTTAGTCCTTTCACTTTATTCTGGATGAGTCATATTTTATGGTATTAAGTAAACTATCTTTATGTGCAAATCCCAAATTTTTTTTTTTTTCAAAACATAAGATATTTGAAAAATAATTAAAGGATTAAAACATTCATTTAATAGATGATGTAAAAGAGACCATCTATGGAGGCCTTTATCTAAAAACTTTTACAGGAAGTTGCTTCTATTAAATTTTTTTATGGAACAAATTTATCACCAATGAGATAGAGTAATGTTTGTAAGTTTTTTTTATATGTTAATAAAAATTTTCATTTTTGTTTTCCTATTACAAAAATCCTCAGTTTAGAAGGTGGGGGGATTTTGGGTAGAAGCACATCACTTCAATTTGAAACCGGTATAAAGTTGTATTTATTTACAAAATGTTACTTTATTTGTTAACAACTACTATAAACAATGTGTTATTGAATTTATATTTTGTAATTAGTTTGCCAGCTTATTACTATTTGAATCAAATTCAGCTCGCAAAACCTATGCATATAACAAATCTATTCGAACCATAATAGGTAGAGAATGCTTATTAATTAAATTCGATTATAATTGTCAATAACAATTTTAAGTAATAAAACGAAAATTTAATTAAAATTTGAAGCATAATTCATTTAATTTTATTCAACGGAAAAATTTTCTTGGAAATTCATCTTTATCCTGAAAATACAAATTTAACTTCTAATTATTGCTAATTCATTAACTTTATTTAGTAGCTACCATATTTATTATTGTGTTTTAAAGATTAAATAAATTGACAAAATAGTATGACAGAAATTTCAAACACAAATTTGTCTTCGTAGCATAAATTAGGTTCATTTTTCCTTTTATTGTTATGATTATACTAATAAGGATAACAAAGAAATAATATGTCATTTTGTAGTACTATAAGCATATATAAACCCTTCTATATATATCACACAGTGGTCCTATTTCTTCTTCTTCTTTTACTATTCTTTTGTGTGTGGCTAAGGTGTTGAACTACTTCTTGTATCCATATAGAGTTATAAAAGAAGAAAAAACATATGCATATAGGTAAGCTGCATGCACTTTGTAGGGATGCAGATGAGAAGAGTACTCTTTGCCTTCAAACAAAATCATGTACTCCAATCAATTGTTGATTATCATGAACATTAGATAGATAAGGGACCACTCATGCTACTTCCAATTCTTTTTTTGTTCCCAAAATTAGGAAGAGAGATATGCATAAGATTTTTTTTTGCTTACACAGAAAGAGAAACATAAAAGCTCAAAGAACTCTTTGGTCAACAATGCAATGAGCCCAGCTCATTAACCATCCTGTGTTCAGTTTCCCATGGTTTTCTTGAACTAATAAGTGGGCTATTAAATACTTCATTTTTGCTTTTTCTTTTGTTTATTGATGTTTCTTGGTTACAAAATCCAAAATGTAATTTGTCAATATTTTAGAATAATATAATCTGTTTCTGGATTAATGAACTTATTGCTACATCCCATTTTCAAAACATTGCCAAGTAGTCATTTCAAAATTATCTTGGAATGTATTTTTATATTTCAGAATAGGAATTTGAAAATGTAAAGATAACTTTAATTTTTTTAAAATAAAAAATATGTAAGAAAACATTTTTTTATGCATAGGGTTGAGAATTGGACGGTCACCATGAGTGGTGTTTGGTTTGAGCATCAACAAAAGCTAAAACTTTGGATGAAAAAAGCCCCCGGCGAGGATCGAACTCGCGACCTTTCGCTTACGAAGCGAACGCACTACCACTATGCTACGGAGGCTTGTTGAACATTAAGAGTTCTACAAAATATTTATTGCCATTTATCATTCTTAAAGAAGATAATATTTAGACCGTGATATTGGCAAAGTGAAATGACCTCGTTCCTGAAATGCTCATTTATAAGAGCATATTATCAGAATATTTTGACGGAAACTAAATATAAAACAAAATTAGCCCAAATTTACACCATACTTCTGGTTTTTTATTTTTATTTTTTGATATTATTTTGTGAACAACAGCAACATATCTAAATTTAAGAGTAATGCAATATATTCAAACCTCCTACTTCTAAACGAACTCCAATGTTTTAATTTAATATTTATCTAATAAAACATACGCACATTGATTTATTTATAGTTTTACTCAGTCTATAGCAATTATCTTCTAATTTCTCCACTGCCTATTTTTTCATCAGTTAATTTTATCTTTTCATTAACCGTTCAACTCCAAAAAAGCACAAAGCATTAGTTATTTTGAGCTTCACTAACCAGTAAGTACAAAATTCAGTGAAGTTGATTCTATGCCTACATTTTGCATGTCTTTGGATTGATGACAACGGACTACTGAATGTGACAAGTGCAATCAGGAACAGTGTTCTGATTTCCATGGCTTGGAATTTGGTTTACCAATGCCTTTCTACAAGAATGTAGCAGATTTTATAGTAAAAAGGAGATGGACATTAGACCCTTTTGTTGGCCTAGAATATGAATTCTTCAAGAGACATGTGCATGGCATTTCCCAGTTGTTTTCTCCACATTCATTGAGGTAAGCAACTTCCGATATTTTCATGTCAAGGAAGTTGGTGCCCTTACAGAAGCAAACTCAACATCAGAAGCCAAAGTTATAACAGACACACATGTTTGAGAATACTTATGATGTAAATCCGTGTTAAAGTTACTTCACAGCTTAGCAAAAACAATCAAAGCTCTTAATCCTTAAACTTTCATGGCTTGTACAAAAAAATCATTTGTAATTGTAAATGAACAAAATGATGGATTAGAGATTGGCAGGAAATGGAACAAATGGAATGAACTACTTTCCAAACAGCTTCCTGTGCCTACTTTACCTTCTTCACTCGCAAACTTTAATCAATCACAAACTCATCAACTAAGTCCTTAAATATCTGCCTCTCAACATCCAACACAACCCCGGGTAATTCACCAGGGAAACCTGCCCAGTTTTCTGAGTGACGCATCACATCTTCCCCTAGCATACTTTTCAGACCATCCCCTTCATCTTTTAAACTGCAATCTGGCTTCACATACTTAAGTTTTTGTATCTCAAAGCAAAGTTCTTTGAGAAGCTTTTGTGCAGTGACGAATTTCGTTGTAAGTCCATTAGGCTTCAACAATGGCTCACGAGAAGGGCCTAGCTTTGTACCAAGAATTTCATTCACAGTATCAAAGATGAGTTTCCTGTGCCACTTTTCTGTATTTAACTCCCTGTAAGCATTTTTCCCAGCGCTGCCTCCTTCTTTTGAAAACAAACTACTTAACTTGGTCTGCTCCAACACAAGGAATAACTCAGGGTTAATGGGATGACCTGATGAGTGATGTTGAAATGTAAGCAACTCAGAACTCAAAGCTCTCAGTAGTAGACCAGAAGCCAACAGTATTTCAGCAATGTATCTGTGGTCTGAGTTAGTATTTTCACAAAGGGAAGCTATGTAATCGATTCTAGTTTCATCATGACTTGAGTTTAGCTGTCTAAGCTTTTGAATAAGGCGATCTATGCTTTGCAATTTCTTGTGGTTGATCTCTCTATATCGTATGTTGTTAACGAAGAGGCCATCTACAGGGCTCCACTGATCTGTATGATAATTTTCTTTAGATTCTTCAGCGCTGTCAACTGCAGATTTTGAGCTTATTGGTAAATAGTCTATAGGAACGAACAAAATATTGCACATTATATATTAGACTATTACATGTGAAAAATACACATTAAAATTTCCTTCTCTAGTGAATACTTGCTTCTATTTTTTCAGAAAATAAAGATTATGCCAGGAAGAAAACATAAAGCCTAAGGCACCTTGATTGTGATGCTCATCACAGTTGCCTTTGAGAAAATTTGATATGTAAACCATTTGAAAGTGACTTGAAAAATCAGTGACTCAAAGGAGTACAGCTATGCATCATCATCATATCTATGTGACAAATTACTTTGACGTCTTTGTGCGATATAAGCATGGTCAACTCTAGGTGTGGTCAATCCATCATAAGAAAAGGATTTTCAATCTCTTACATGAGGTAGCATTTCATTAGAAAACGACTAAAACTTCTTTTAAACATAAAGTTGCAATCAATCTTGAGGATGAACTGACTGTCAAAACCAATAATTTGTCTTTTTTTATTCTGACTATAAAACTCAATTTTTTATTGTGATTTGGAAGACAGAAATATTACCTTTACCAGAATTGGATATACTCTTTACTGGGGATGGCATACCGAATTTGTACACTGAGACATCGACAACTGATCCAAGACTTGGATGATCTGAGGCACGTGTTGCAAGTTCTGGAGTTGACTCATCCTCATCCCACCTCAGAGTTGATTTCTGCAAAATTAAGTAAAATTTACATATCAACTGATAATTGGATTACATTACTGCTAAAAGTTTTGATTTTCTCATGGTTTTAATCAGAATGATTGAATGAAAAGAGATCATCGTAGTTCTAACCTTATCCATGGATCTTGAAACCAAATGCTCATTAACCTTCCTGGATGGGCTATCAATAATTTCAGCAGATTGTAACCTGCTGGTAACTTCAATATCCATCTTTGAGTCGAAAGTGATACTGTCTGATTGCAGAGATACTTCATCCCACTGGCTACTTAAACTTCTCAGTTCATTGCTAGTCTCACTAAGTCGGTCATCGCTGCTCTGTGAATTATGGACTTTAGGTCTCAGTTTTTGACTGGGAGAATCTGAGTATGAGGTCTGCTTACAGGACTGCCTTCTGGGATTATTTGAATCTGATGATGGGGTAAGAAGGCAGGATTGCTTCTTCGATTCTAACTTCTTCTGTTGCATTCTTGGGCTAGCAGATCCTGAATTCTTTACTGAGCTTGGGCCATTTTCTTTTGGAAATTGTGTGGACCTTGGTTGGGATTGTGTTGATTTTATAGCCTTGATACTATTTGCTTTCTTTTCGCTAAAACTGGTAGAAGCATCCTTGGGACTATTTCTAGGAGACTGATCTTTTGCTATTTGACTGGAAGCTGTCCCCTTTTTATCATGTACATGTACACCACCACTCTGAAGTTTGTGGGAATAAGAAAGTTCATCGATTGGAAAGACTGAAGAAGCAAAAATTCCAGTTTTCTCAACAATTTTTGCTGGTTTCATGATCACTATTGGTGACTCTATAGCCACTGCAGAACCAGATTCCCAGGCTATTTCCTGCCTCATAGAATGCTGAATTGATGTCGGTTTTAGTTCATAGTCTCTTTTATTTCGAACAACATTTGAATCTTGTTCTTCTTTTCTGGTCTCTAGCAGACCCTTTACTTGCATTGTTTCCAATATCCGTTTGAGTGCTCTGAGATCCCTTCCAGATTGTCTAAATTCAAGATCCTTCAATCTATTCTCAATCTCACTATAAACTGAAGGAAATGAATCTGGAGTTCTTGCTGTAGGTTTTATGGCCCTGGAAGTTAGTTTCTCAGAGCTTTGGTTTCCATCCTGCTGCTTCCACGGTGCAGGTTCAATAGGAAACCTTGTACTCAAGATTGGTTTCCCAACCAAATCAAGATTCTTCCGCCGCGGGGAAGTCATCTCTTTCTCTTTCAATGGGACTTCAGGGAAATTAGAAACTCCAAGTGATCTAACGAATCCATTTTTCCTAAACTGAGCATTACCTTGAGTTGAGTCAGTTTCACTCAAACTTGAGCTGGTATTACTAGCCACACAGGATTCTGGCAATGCTTCCAAGCCCATTAATTTTGCTACAATACTAGGTGGACTTCTCTGGGATGCTGAACGCTGTTGTTGACCACAAATGCTGTCAACTGAGGTGGAGGCACCACCTGTATTACTGAAATTTCTTGAGAGGTTAATGGGTTTTGAATCAGAACTGTTTCCGCGCCATGAACTTTCCCTACTGTCCAGTGAAAGTCTAGGAAGCTCTTTCAGCTTTTGTGGACATTTCAAGATGTCATGTGAGTCAAAAGATATCTCACTTGTTTCTCTTCCATCATAAGAAAATCGAGGAGCATCCTTTGAGATGGAATGCCAATGTCCATCTCTTACTTCATTTGATAATCTAGGAAGTTCTTTAGCTTCAACGTAATGCCTTGGTGTTTCTCTAAGTTTAGCAAGAACTTTCAAGGACTCCTTTAGATCAATAGGAGTTTGTTTTCTATCAGCAGATTTAGACAGCTGATATTGTCTCGGGGAATCCCTTTCGTTGGACAGTCCTCTGGCTTCCCCGTATATAGACTCCTTCACCACATCCCTCAGGTCAAGGGATGGAGATCCTAAGTGGGGAGAGGTACTTGCTTGGTTCATAACTGGCTCCCTAATAGGAGTTTTAGGAAAACCAATCCTGTCAAAGGGAGCATCTGCTTCAGCTTTATAGTCCAAAGAGGACATTGATGATGAACAAGAAGAAGAGAATGAGGTTCTTGATGATTCAGCTGAAATTTTTTTGTGCTTATCAGTCATACCCCTCGTATCCTGCAACAAACTCACCAAATTGCATATGTTTAGTTCCATTCAATTACGCGCACTTCAGACAAGATGGTAGTTTCAGCACATTGCATGCAGACACAGGGTAAAAACAGAATTTAAGCCACTAAATTAGGAAGAAACAAACAAAATCGGCAAATCCTGAAACGATTTTGAGGAAGATAACAAACAACCAATTTTCGGCCTTTTTACATCTGACACCAGTATATAGTACAAATTTACTCGACCAAAATTTTGATCTGGTATCAGAACTTACATTCCTCAAATTGAAATATTGTTCAAGAAATTTTGAAGAGTAAAACAATAGATAATTTGTGGAACATGTAAAGAAAGGTTCTTACTGCTGTTGATCGTTGCTGGTGTATGCTATTAGAACCTCCTTCCAGGCTGTCATAATTGAAGTGAGAATTACCTTTGACGAAAACAGAAACGTTAGACACACAAGACCAAGAACCAACATTGAGTGGTGCAGAGGTCATGTGGTAATTATTTTATGGAGACCTAATCTACCACTATGTACAAAGTATCGAATGAACTTCAAAGGGAATAACACAAACAAAAGGAGTTAAAACCTAAGACAGTATCCTTGTGACAAATCAACCATTAAGGAACAGCACTAGTGATAAAACATGTGAGATTGATGACAGGAACACAAAGAAAAAATGAAAACGATCAACTCATGAAAGCCACGCTGACAAACTAAATTTATTGAACACGTGATCAACAACTACCAAAGGATTACCTGGAGGAAGCCTTTTCTGGGTAATGCGGGAAGAAGAAATAACGTGGTGACGATCAAAGAGTTGGAAAATCCCAGTCATGCATCCTATCTGCTTTTTTAAATCTGGGCTGTCATCTGCTAAAGAATGCAAGAACTTTGCTGCCATATCTACCTCTTCTTCTCTAATTAAACTCAACTTCTCAACTACCACAATCAATTACAATTACTCCCTCTTCATAAAAGCTTCATCATTTGTACTCCAAATCTGCTAACACTAGACAAAAATGCAAACTTGCAAATGAAGCTTGCTGATTCAATTAAGCAACAATTAGTACAACACAGAATCAGGTAATTCAGACAGCTCAAAAGGGTCCTTAGTCCTTACCATCCAAAAAATCAATCCATTGCCCTCTAAAGTTTAGTCCTTGGCACAGTTCATAAGACAAGTAGGTGTCAATGGAGCAAGTCTTCTCGTCTATGTTTTGCAGTCCCATATGCAGCATCTTCAAAGAGGTTGATTTCCATTAGCTACACATAAACAATGTAATTGCTAAATTACAGGGCCATAGTGAATATTTCATGCAAAATATTCTCTGCTTGATTTCATCAAATAATATAGAGTTGGTTCCTTACAAAATATGAAAGAGAGGAAATTTTGCCGACAGTACTGCCTTTCCAAAAATTTACAATTAGGACTTATTATCATTTGGGTATTGGTTTTACCAAAAATAATGAAACAGGCAAATAAAAAAGAGACAATGCTCCTTAAAATTTGCAAAAAAAAAAAAACGCAGTGGAAAAAATACATACACAATAGCTTGAACTACCTAAATGAACTAGTTCCAATATATAGTGCAAATGAATTTCTGCAGATCCAAGAAGAATTGTCTCAATGTTTCTCCTCTGAGAAGAACAAATGGAGAATCGTGAAAATGGGCACTCAATTTGGTCAGAGCTGGGTCAGAAAGTCCATGACTTTTGTTTCGGTTATATATTATATATAGTATTTTCATTGTGAGAAAGACAACAAAATTGAGAAAAGTTCGGTGGGTCAGTTCTGTTGTCCTCCACACTGAGATACGACTACCCTTCCTATTTCTCTTCCCCAAGAAATTGGGTTAAGGTACTATTTACTTAGAAGAAATATTTTTGATAGAATTTGAATTAAATACATTTTTAAAAATTATAAAACGATTTTAATTTCATAATAAATATTTTTTAACGAATTGTATATTTTAACTTCGCTCGTCTTAAATTGCTTGATGTAAACTACTTGAAAAGAATAAATTTAAATTTTATTGAAAACTTTCATTTTAAAAATTGTTGGATCACACACATTACTTAAGTAAATCTATTTTTCCAGTTCAATTATGTAAAAAAATTAAACTTTGTGATATTGTGTTTGTTGTTGATCTAATATGTTTATTACATAGGGATTCTGTTTTATTATACTTAGAATATATAAGCGTACCACTTGCATAAATCAATATTGGTGATTTTATTTGTTAGTGAAAAAATATAAAGTCTATTTTTAATAAACCTTTGATGTCATGTAAAAATATTTCAATGGAAAAAAAATAATGTTATATCTTAAAGTTAAATTAAGATACCAATAATTTTCTTAAAAATGTTCTCATCACTCTTAAAGCTTTTATCTTTAATTCAACCAAATAGTGTTTGGGGAATATCAACAATCATCGGTTTGATTGAGCCTTTTGCATGGAATAAATGTAATTAGGAGGAAGAGTAACCAACATTTTTCAATTTAAATTAGAATAACATAACCAACTTGAATTAATGAGATAATTGTGGATCTACGTTTATTTAGTTACAACAGTTAAAATTGTTATTGTTATTATTTATGTAAGATTCCTTAATTTATTTGTCTATCTTTCTCTCGTATAAATCACATTTTAACATTACTAACCTTGTCCCCCCTCAAAGCCTGTTCCTCCAAAAAAAAAAAAAACCTTTTATTTGAAAGCTTGTAACTGAAGTTGTGGAAAAATAGATAAAACCGAAATTGTAACAATTGATGGTCAGCGTTTTTGTCAATTGCTTAAAGAAAAACTGTTCTTTTATATAACTCCAAATTCATTTTAATATAATATGAATTTGTATTTTAATGAGATTCATTAAACATATCACTCCACTAACTGTAAAATTCTTATAAAATTACTCACAATTATGAATTAGGCAGTTGTGATATTGAGAGGTTTAGCTTAACAACAACAAAATGTTAAGTGAGTGACTTAAGAGAGTGATGTTTTTATTAATTATAGGGTTAGGTTGATTATGGAGCTAGTATGATTCTGCCAACAAGGGACTCATAAGTAATAACCACGATAATATTTTAATCACATTCATTAACTACTTTGAGCTTGTGACCTAGTACTTTGTTTCTAATAATGTCAGCAAATCTTGTTGAATGCAAATGGTGATTTGAAACGACAAAAAAATAGTTTTCTAATAACGAACAAAAATAAATTAAACCACTTTTGCTCCGAGGTTGCGGGAAGCAAGGAGTGAAAGTGCCGCACGTGGGCAACCATATGTTCTTTTTGGATCTGTTTTTCGTCGGAGTCCTCAACGTTTGACATTGCATGGTATTTCTCATAATTGGGGTTCTTGTAGTGGAGATTCATGGATTTTGACTAGACCTTTTCACTATAAATTTAAAAATAAAAAATTAAATAGGTAAATATATTTCATGACCATAATCAGTCAAGTCAAAAGCTAATTTCATGTTAGCAAAAAGATAACCTTATTCCGTTGTTTCTTTATTTGTTTTTTCATTTTTTATAGTAACTAGCCTTGACTTTGCATTAATTTCTGTCCTTTAGTCTCACACTAACATAAAGGGGCTTCATTCACATAAATGGGTGTTATGTCACCAAATAAGGTAAGAGAGAAAAAAAATGAACAAGGGATAATTGGAAAAAATATTTAAAAAAGAAAAAAAAATGAAATCTTTAATTTCAAATTTTCGTAACACATTTACAAATATAACTAAATTTATCTTTGGTAGGAGATTTAAGAAGGTCTCCCACCTTAACCTGCGCCTCTAGTTATATTTGGTAGGAGATTTGAAAAGGTCTCCAGGAATAGTAAAAAGTTATGATAAGTCAAATACATTTTGTTATAATTCAGGAAAACTCCTAAATTTAGTTTGAGATAATAGATAACTTGTCCAACTATTACAAGGTTAGTGTTACACATGATAGACTTTTAAAGATCAAAGTGTAGAAGATGTAAAAAAATGATAATGTTAGCTTTTTCTCATATGATCTAGAGGCTAAAATTATATAAAAGATTAGTGTTGAATTTTAATTTTATTCGTATGTAAATATATATAATTTGTTCAATGACTGTCTTATAAAACATAGGATAATTATAGCTTGATAAATAAATTATTAATCAAATATAAGAATATAAGTATATTAATGGGGCATAATCGTGAAATGAAACTCTTTTAAAGATTCAAATTATATTACTGAAAATAACTTAAGGGGATCAGTCCTAAGAATAGTTTAGCAGTACTCTGTTATGGACCATGATGGAAGAAGTAAACAAAATATTAACTTTAATATTTTTTTAAAAAAAGTATGTATTTTGTAACAAAATATTGAGATCAAAATTTCTACATAAAGGAAGCCTATTTTTATTATTTGAAAAGAAATATAAAAAGAACAATTTTGACATTCTATAATTTAAGAGTGGCGTTTGCAGCCATATAAAACTGACTTTTGTTGATTTGACTTGATTCTACAAGTTGATCTCATTTCCAAAGACATTGAATTAGTTAATGGTATGAGCATGCAGGGCATGAAGAAGATCACAGAGTTTGCATTGATTTATGTGCGGTGGTAGGTGATGGAGTAGGGTGGAGGAATGGAAAGTGAGGGTGATTGTAAATGTGGTGACAGAAAAATAAAGATTGAGCAGATGAATGGAACCCCACATCCATAAACACTAGCAAACATATCATAATCATCTCTACCCCATTTCCCACCAAACATTTATTACCTTTCTTGTAAGACCTTGCTCCACCAATAATACTCTTCTCTCTACAATCAGGGAAACAATTATAGCCAAAGCTGTCATTTCTTTGTCTACAACTAGCTACCAATATTAACTATTCCAATCCAATCCAATACCCATACTTGCCTTATCACCAGGGAAATCCAACGTTGTTCTCACCTCACTTCTCCTCACGAGGGGTGTTAAGCTACAATTATGACAAGTATAATGTATCCTATAATCTTCAAAACATTAGACACTGAGACATATATTTATAGTTATATAGATTGAAAATTAAGATTTATGTATTTAAAATTTATTTATGAACAATGTTAGACAAATATTAAAAAAAAAGAAATTAATTCATTTATTTAAAATTTAATATATATATATATATATATAATTTAAATATTTCTGATTATATATAAAATTTGTTTCTTATTTTTATAATCATAATAAAACTTATATACTAAATTATAAATTTTAGAAAATTATTATATTAATTCTTTTTAAAATTATGATAGACCTAAATAATATTTTTTTAATTAGACATTTTACCAAAAACATGTAATAAAATGTTCGTATTTTAGTTACAGAAGACGCCATTTAATAGATCTAAAGTAAAACAAAATTTTGGATATTTTCCTGAGTCTATTTTTTTTTCTACCACGAGATTTGTCAAATTCGGTTAGTCAAAATAATTGTTGCCTAGCCAGATAAAATTTGTTGTAGCCTTTATTATAATTTGCAAAAGCTTAGACTCCTATTAGATGCAGGGAAGAGGTACTTCTACCAGTGAAAGGAGAATGTCTTACTTTTGTTTTAATAGAAATTTTATATTCACACTTTTTGGGATTGTGTAGAAGATAAACAACAATGTCACGGATTGAAAGTGTAGTCAATAAAAGACAATATGGTACCAGGTGGCATTCTTTTATTTTGGCACCCATCTCTTCCTTGTATTTGGCATTTTATATTCTTCACCACGCAATTAATACTGATAAAAAAAATCCTCATATAAATCACTAGGCAACAATAATAAGACTTTACCCATAACATGATTTAGTACTGCTTTTCAATGAAATACTAATGACAAGCATTAGGCTATTGAAGTAAACCTCCAAAAAGGCTAGACGATAAAATTTAGATATTTGGAGCATGTCAAGTTCAAGAAATTAGACAGAAAATCAGCCACTAATTCTATGTTTTTTAATTAATGAATTTGACTAGGAGAAGACGCCAGAGACCTGTACGGTTTAATTGTAACGGTTTAATTCTAATTTAGATTTCTAGTTATTTTTATTTACTAGTTGGGAATGAAACATTTATTTACTAGTTGGGAATGAAACATACTTGTTGCCGCTTGAAGAATGAGAACAGATCAAGTTTGTAGACCAGGAAAGACATGTTTTGCGAAGAGAGGAATTGAGGAGAATAGAAATGAAGTAGAAAAATGTTCATGAACATGTTTTTAAGAATGGTGACTGGTTAATGTTCATGGAACATGTTTTTAAGAATGGTGACTGGTTGGTTTAATGAACTGCTCAGTTGTATTACAACTACCCGCATAAAGATGATAACAAAGTGATGAGAATACTGCAAAAAAAAGGTGCTTGAATGCAAAAGGTAAACACATATAGTTGAGCTTCTATAACCGTATAATCAAGAAGCTAAAACTTCTGAAAAGTGCCATTGCCCATACTTTGCTTTATGATTTTCATAAGTATACGATAAATGAACTTCTTAACTAGTCATATGACTAAAGAAGAAATTAACTCAAACCCTGTCAAGATAATCTAACAGATAAAATGGAATTTGGATTTTTACTACGCTTTCCCTTTAAAATACAAATTTTGATATTTTAAAATATATTAAAAATTATTTTTATATATCAAAATCAGTATATTTTAATAACATAATAAAAAGACAGCACCAAATGGCATGTGTATTTTTCATTTACTCGAAGTACAATTACCGACAATTCAGGCAAGTAATAATAATACTTGGTGGATTCACTCTTTTTGTCAGCAACTCTTTGCTTAATGTGTATATTTACCTAATTAGATGCCTTCAGTAGGTGTCTGAAGCAATTAGAGACAATGGATAACCTTTTTGATGATTAATAAAAGGCTTACCTTTAGTTACAGTTCAATTCCGAGAATGACCCTTGTAATTTTACTAAAATTGAGCATCAAGATAATTTCTCATAGGACTAAAATTGATCCTTTTCTTTCCAACTTCACACTGAATTCTGTTTTCTATTTTTCCAGTTTTGATCTACCCAGAAAATCCTCATCTATGCTACTTGCTGATTCAGTGCAGTAAACTTGTTCCACAAGGACAGGGCACCAGATTAACACCAACAAATACCGGGGCTAACCTTAACGTTATTACACCTCAGTGAAACACGAATGCCTCAATTCAACTTCAGAGAAATAAATGACAAAACAAGAGTCCTACAAGACGAAAAAAGAACAATAGAGTAACTCTTGAGCTTTGCAATTTAATAGGTAAAGCTGCATTTGGAAATAATATTGATGCCCAGGCACCAATAAAACAAAATTTTCTTTCCATGCAATAAAATGAAAACAGGCATGAATGTAATAGAACTGCTTCTATCACTACCTAATCCTAAAAGTAATAAAGGTTTTGTTCAATCAAAAATTCAGACCAAAGGGTGTCAGTGAGCATATAATTGCATATCCCACCAGTGGAACACGTTAGCCTATATCACCAGTCAGTTATATTGACCTCTATGATCACCTTGAGAAGAGGAATGTACAAATGCCTAGCAGACAAAGTTACCACCAGCCATTATCTTCTGTGTTCAAATTAATTTTTCTGCTTCGCTGACTCTTGGAGTTGTGGAATCCACCGCCACTGCACCTGCCAGTCATAAAAAATTAATCTCATTGGAAAACTATGGTGCATAAACATTGACAATAAAAGAGAAATAACGTCAAAAATGAAATAGAAAATGCTCTGTAACAGAAATCTATTACATTAATTATTTTGAAATCTTAATTCCAAAAAAATAATATAGATAAACCTGTGTTGCATATCAATATAACACATACCTTAAATGAAGTGAAGGAGTGGAAAGAAAGAAAGAGAATTAGAGTGAAAAGGAAGGTTGTTAGGCTGAATTGAAAGAAAGTGAAAATGAATGGAAAGTAGGATGATTTATCTGTTATTAATAATTTCATTTATTATTTATAATATTATTTTAGAAAATTATTATTATTATTATTAGAAGAAAAACACACACACACACACACACAGTTCGATTATGTCTTAAAAAATGTGTCACATTTTCAACACTTCTAGTCAATGTAGTTTCTTCTCATGTCTCACCAAAATAAGATGATGATTTACACCGTGTAGCCCACTAAACTTTCTTACGAAATCACTGCAAATCACCAGTTCCAAATGCTCACCACGACCACAAATCCACACCCTTCTTTCCTAAAGTAAATCTGTTAAAACAAACAGACCTTCAGGGGTCTCAGGATTCAAGCTGGAAAGATTTGTTCCTATTCTAACCAGTTTGAGACCCTACCTATGAAAGTATGCCTTCTCGTAACAACTTAAGATTTAGTGATAGTTGGTACTAGAGTTTAAAGCCTTTGACCATGCAATTTAGTGTTCAATCCTTGTCCTCCCATCCGTCCAATACAATTGGCCCCAAATAGGCATCTAGCATGAGATGGTATGTTAGATCTAACTTATAAATTTTTGGAATAGTAGGTTTATAATTGAACCCCCCAAAACAAAGTGATTCGGTGAAAACACATGAAAAAGACTAAGTGGACCAACTACTTCATACCTTGATTGGAAAGGCACAAAGCACCCTCAGATGCAGCAGGTTTCTGAAATTCAGTGTTGCCATTTGGAGCATCAAATTTTGTATCATGTCTTGTAACTTCGAAGTTGGAAATTAGCATATTTGTTTGATCATTTGTTTGCACCTCATCTTTGGAACTTGTCACATCATTTGCGTCATCTTTTTTCAAGTTTCCACTTAAGGATATGGGTGTTTCATGTTTTTCATCATTTTGATTCAAAGCAGCAGCTTCTGGTTCTGGGTTGGCAGAAACCTGCAGACCACCCCAACGTTCCCAAGGATACAAAGTTATTCGCTTGACATCAAATAATCTGATGAGATTCACCATCTCATTTCCCAACACAAAATGGTGATCTTTCAAACATGTACACAATTAAATCCAAGTAAACGACCTATCACTTAGAGATTGACAATGTCTTATCACTGGAAAGTTATACTATATATAAAATTGGACATATTTTAACCCATGGGAAATTGGCAAGTAAGGAAAAACATTATAATTGTACAAATGTCCAGGAGTATATCAAAATGAATTGCATCAGCTACAGTTCACAGGGATCCTCAAAAATCAGAACGAAAAAAACTCAATAGGAAGTTACAGAAATGCATCTTCATTAGAGCAACATTTGCAAGGAACATACATACAATATCCTCAAAAAGACAAATTTGAAAATCAATATTTCAGGCAGTATATACTCTAGTTTGCAGCAGTTCTAGCAAAGTCTAAGACAAAAAAAAAAAAGATAATATGAATTATAATGTTAAGACCAACTTCCTTTCACTAACAAAGCTCAACAGAATCACTCGGTTAGTTTCTTTCTGAGACTAGTTCTATTGACCAATCTCTGACAGAAAGATATAGAAATCATTACTCAGGCCTTTCTCTATAATTCTAAACAACAGAAGTAGAGAAAACAACTTCACCTTTTGAGTATCAGAAGCATCCGTAGTCATTGGGTTACTTGACATTACCATTGCAATGGGTTCAGTCCGGTGTTCATGAGATTCTGAAGTATCTCCACAAAATGCTTCTTGGTTTTCCATTTGATTTTGCTTGAGTAATTTAGGAGTCTTTAATTGGTTAGAGTGTATACCATTCGAGACAACACTATCAATTTCACCAAGAGTCCTTTTCCTGCTTTGTGATTTAAGCGTAAGTTAAACCAAACTTATATAAAAAAGGAACTCAATTTAGCAACATGTTGAAAGTGAAAGAGACTGAGGGGGGAAGACATACCTACTGGGAGTATGAGCAGCTGAATACAGAGAGTTTGGCTTGTTTAAAAACAGTATTCCACGAAGAGGTTTTCCATCAATAACAGTTTCAATAGTATATCCTTCTGAGATGCTTTCAGTGACCTTGGCTTCAAACATTTTCTTTCCAGGAGGTAGGGATTGATTTATTGGCATATTTAGCCTACCTGCATTTATGATAGTGGATATTTAGCTGTCCCTACGCGGTACTATAAAACGTAAATAGTCATTTATCATTTTAATTCTCATAAATAACGGAAATCAAAACTATTAGAGGAATCATTAATTTATTCATCACTGACTCGCCAATTGCCATAACTACAATCCATATCTAAGATTAATACATAGTAGTTGCAAGAACTATATTTTCACAAACACAAACTTGACTAATTGGATCTCATGGAGAGTCCAACAAGGAACACCTTCTTGCTGCCTTAAATTTAATTAGCCAAACTACACAAATCTTTAACAGTGAGCCCCAACAGAATCTTGAAAAACATTTTAAATCCAACATACCAAGATGGATAGGCTAAAAGTTTAAAACTTATGTTGGGAGATACAGGTAGAGACTAGGCTACAATATGATAAATTTTTAAAAAAATTTAGAAAATGGGTAATGATAATATGTACAAAATAAAACAAATATATTTATCCATATATCGTAGTCAGGCAAAGGCAACCAACAATCTCGTATACATATCACATCATATAAAGGTACAATAAGGATCTATTTATCCATATATCATAGTTTAAAACCATAAGGCTTTATTGCTCAGTTTGGTAGCATGGACATAGGCGGAAAGAGTGAAAATAGTGTTGGTTGTTTGGTTGAACGGAAATATAGTGGAACGCACCAATACATTTCCCATTTATTTCTCACCAATTTTCCTTCACCTTTCTGGCTTTTTCCTTATTTTTCACACTTTTAATCAAACACCTTTAATTTTCCCTTTAATTCTCGCATATTTGCATTCACTTTATTTCATTTCCACCCACTCTTTTTCTTTTCTCCACCAAATGGACTCCAAGAGAAAATTCAACTTTACTATCGATGAATCAAAAACTTTATGTATGAAGACAACAAATTCTTACTTGGCTGGCTATAGTTCAACACTGACATGATCTGGCCCATATCAGAACCCACACCATATCTTACTAGAAGTTGATTTTGGCTAGGATTGGGATTTTGTTCTTGGCACTTCAGTTTCAATTGCTTCCTTAAAGATAACTTCTCTGGTCTCTGTTCACTTTCCCGAGAAATCCCTAAAAGTCAGATATATATCACAATTGGTTAGAGATACCAGAGAAAGACCAGAACCAAAGGTTATGTTGTAAAATAGCAAATAAATTCACTTTGCTGAACCTGTATATAGGTAATACATATCATCCAGGGCCTCGAGACTTTTATTACAACCACCTATGAATACAAGAACACCCCCCTTAAAAGGGTCTAAACAGTCACCAGCCACAGAAAATCTAGCAGAAGGCCCATTGGTTGCAGATGTAACGTTTGTCCAAACACCAGTGTCTACAGTCAGTAAGAAATGAAATATTATATGAGGAATCCCAACTTAATTAATATTGATCAAGAAGAAAAAGAAAACTATCATGCAACTTTCAGAACAGAAAATAGGAATTGATTAATCAAATTAACTATAAGTCTTTCTAAAAATTGAGAAATTACCATATATATATAACAATAGTCACTGAAACAGTAATTTTGGGAAATTTGGAGCAAGACCCTCCATTAATTTATAAGCTAAAATGACAAACGTGAACTCTCATAATCTAAATGATTGAATATCTTCTGAAGAAATCTGAAAAGCATTTTGCACCAATGAAATGTGCAGAAATAAGTTTGCAAACAACCTGTTACTTGCAGTGCTGCTCCACGAGGACTAAATTCTCAATTTAAAAAGAGTTATAAAGCCACAGCAATGGCATTCACAGTAAGATTATATTTTAATTAAACAGTTAAATCACAGTACAACACAGACAAAAACTCAAAAAGCGAAAAAATATTCGTATAAGCTATAAAGAACATACCAATATCAAGCATATAAAGGTCATTATACAGATTTTGGGCATCTGTAAATCCCCCAAAAACGAACAAGTTCTTGCCAAAAGAAACAGTTGAATGACCAGCTCGAGGAGCCAACAATTGGCCTGATGTACTCAGCTCCCTCCAGATTAAAGTATCTAATAATACACACATTTCAAAGAACATCGTGATATTCTGAATAAAAATCCTTTATTTTGCACTATTAATTGTATATTTATATTTGTGATACAGATATTACAATTCAGTAAAATTAAGAGAAAGAGATGGAACAGATCGATACCAGTATCAAGGATATGGACATCAGACAAATAATAATCATGCGCATCTTCACCTCCTATTACGATAATTTTATTTTTCCAAGATGAACAAGAGTGGCTATCACGAGGAGATGGTGGAGTCCCTGATGTTGTAGCACACTTCCAGACAAATGTCTCTACAAAGGAATTATCAGCATAACTCATATGCAATCATTAATCAAAAGTAACAGACGAATTTTCAATGCAAATGCAAACGTGAAAGCAAAATAAATGAGAAAACAACTAAAATGCTCAAAAGCTCCACAGTCGACACCCCAACTTCTCTATGAGTAATCAAACAAGAGCCGTCTCATTTCATTCACAACTGAAATCATAATAAGCCTCTACAAGCAAGCCAGAAAATATACAATTATGCCAAGTTCAGACATGTTCCTTCAAAAATAATCCACAAACATGGAAAGACTAGTCAATTTTGTCACTATCACCTATACGAGGTCTCATTTAAATATCAAGGGAAATAAATCATGCAGGGAACTAACTTGTCCCATAACAGGCATTATGCTATGAGAAAATCACCTGTATTTAATATGTAAAGATCATTGTAATAGACCTCATTATTACTATCTGCAGATTTTCCACAGCCCCCAAAGATGAATAGGCGTTTTCCAACAACTGCTGCACTATGACCCTCACGTGCTGGTGGCCCTTCTCCTCTTATGGTGGGAGAAACCCATGTATGCAATGCTAACATGATTTAACATCAGTGAGTCAAATTGTAAATACATAAATAACAGTCAATTAGACATAACTGCATAACATTCTCAGATTTTAACTTAAGCAGTAGATTTCAATATCATTGTCCATCAAAGGTCCGGGACCACATCTGTCGAGGCTTACACATAGACCATTGTTTCAACTTAAGCTAAAGAATATACATTATGACTTTTGGATGCAAAAATGGGTGAACAATTTAGATATGAGAAAGAAGACTCACAAGTGTCTAATATGTGCAAATCCTTGAGAGGGTTCATCCCATCTGTACCCCCAAACACAAACAGATTATCACCAATAGCTGTGCAAGTGTGGCTGTCCCTAGGAGTAGGTGGGGAGCCTTTCAAAGTAGGTTGGCTCCAAGTCTGCTTCACTGCAAATCACAAATGAGGAATCAAAAAATAAATCATACAATACAATTTTCACATTATCTTGCCGGCCAGAGAGAGCCCTAAAACAACAACAAACGCATAAAAAACTGAAAAGCTTAATATAAAATAATACACTCTATACAAACATAGACTACAAAACAAGTATCCATTTTTCAGTTGCACACAACCTATCAAATGAAAACGAAACAACATTTTCCAACAAGAAACGCATCGTGGCATCAGGGCATGAAGAAAAAAATGATTAAACTAAAGAGTGGAGGCAGTTACCAGTGTCAAAGACATGAACTTGGTTGGTCTGACAGTTATCTTTGCCGTATCCACCGAAGACATAGACAAGTCTGCCACCTTTGACGGCGTTGCAGGAGTGACCCCACCTCTTCCCTGGCCCATACACCTCATTTCCACCTCCACCACGCTCTGTGCCTATCGCCTTCACCTCAACCTTTTCCCACCTCATTTTCGACAATACAAAGGAATCAATTTTTTCTCACCACCCCCAATAAAATATAATTTTAAAATCCAGATTTTTCCGATTTTTTAATTCGACAATATGCGGAAGAATAAACGGGGCGAGGGTGAAATCGAAACAGAAGAAGACGACATACATGCAAACGGGGAAAAATTTGAAAAAAATAAAAAATAAAGTGTCAAATCAAAGAAATCAGAGAGAAAGAGTGAAACTGGATTTTAGCCTATAAAGCCCAGGCCAGTAAAAAAATTAACCACAGAGATGGGGTGAATCTGGAGAGGGATAGGTATTTGTGTACCAAGTGGACTATTGTCACTCGTTGGATGGATCTCCTTTATGAAACGTGGCACGTCCACTAGCCGTCGGATTTTACATTCTTAATTCTTTTTAATATATAATAATCAGTAAATAGAAAATCCAGTTGAAGAGTTCTAAAATGTAGCTTTCCGTTTAAATTTATAAAAAATATATATTTAAGAAGATTGAAGGGTTAAATTGTGTGAGATCCAATCCATTATCCTGAGTTCAGAATCATGGATAAGAACTGAATATTATATTTATATCTATCTTTAATTTGATAATAATTTAACAATATACGCTTTGATATGCTTAATAATTATTAGTATTATTATGATAGATTTTGATATTTTTTATAGTTTTACCTTTTTATAAAATATTTTTATATCATCAATACGAATATATATATGTGTGTTTTTTTATTATAAATTTGTTAGTTTTTATAATTGTTATTTCAGAAGTCATATACATTTAATTAATTCATACTATTTTTTATTTGGCCAAATATAAAACATAAAGTAGGACAATACATGAATTATTATTTAACTACAATAAATGTATTATTTTTTATAATAATTTGAAATTACATTAAGAATGACTCTGTTCTTATTCTTGTTGTACAAGTGTATTATTATTATTAAAAAAATCTTTCAATTTTTTTCATTCTTTTTCTTTCTCTGTTTTATCCCTGCGCAATAATTTATGTCCACATATTATGTAATTGTATATTTTTCCTTCTGCCTATTTTCTTATATTAGGTTAAGTAGTATTTTCTAATTAGAATTACAAAGTGACGTTAGTCATCTTTATTATTTTTAATATTTCTTTATGCAAATTTATATTATGTAATGAGGTGAATATTTTATTATTCTTTTCTTATATATTTTTCATCTCTTATCTATTGTTGAAATAATTTTAAACGTTTATACCACAATAAATTTTCAAAAATTAAATAAAAAATTGAATGTGATATGCATTAATTAGGATTAGTGATACATTATTCTCTAAATTATCATATATTCAAAAAATTTCAGGCAATCATAATTTTAATTTTTCACACATTTTTACCAATTCACTAAATATATATTTAGCTACGTGGGATATATAATAAAAATAATAAAATGGAGACAAAATAACAACCTTTTGTAACAAAAGGACTTTGTTTCCAAAAAAACGATTACATGAATAATCTGTGATGCATGATTGTCCGTACTTTATCTTATAATATACATGATTTGAACTTTTGTATTTAATTAATATAAGTAAACAGAATTTATTCTATTAAAATAAATATACAATGAGAAAGAATTTTTTTAATAAAGTAATCAAATTTCAAATAATTTATGTAGAAAAAAACTTACATGCATCCAAAAAAGTTCAAATATTTTTAAAACTATATTAATTTAAATTTTGTTCCTCTAAAATATGTGTTGTGAAATATAATAATTACATATTTTTTTAACAAATTAAATAACTATATTTTATTTAAAATCACTTTTAAACAGAAATTCAGTTTATATCTCTTACATTAATTTTATATGAACATTTCTCTGCTGCCGCTAACAAGATATTCTTAACCAAACTCACAGTTTCTCTAACAAGTTATTCTTATCAAACAAACAGTTTCTCTAACAAGATAATTCTCATGTTTCAATCTTGAAACGGAAAATAAGCAGATGATTGTGAGGAGGCTCTGAACTATGCACTCAACTAGGATTCTCTTATCTTCACTTTTGCTAATCTAAGTACAGTTTAGGGATAATAACAGTATGCATAAGGTTAGTAGTTGTCTCTGAATTTGACAGATTAATTAACTTTTACCTCTTAAATTTCTCTTCTTTCCTTTTAGATATCCAGAACTGCTGAATATCTATTAATTAACTATTACAAATTTCTCAGGCAAGTTTGAGATTTAATGTATAAACTGAATGATTCTTAGCAACAATAAATCATATGCTTCCTGATTATATAGATCATTGGATAAGGGTATTTACATATTCAGTTCTCATGAAAACCACACATGGCTACTCTACCTCTTAATGTCAATATAGATTCGCAAAAAAACAACTTTTATATCCATACTACTTAAAAATAATGGACTAACAATCATGAACCTTTTTAACCTAAGCTGAAGGTAGCAGTAGAAGGAAAACTGACCCTTCCAAGTTTATCAATACGGTACACCGTCCCGCTACACATTCAGCAAGGCAATTCTGCATCAGAAGACCCCTTTTTTTTTTTTTTTTTTTTTTTTTTTTCTAAAACCTATTTTAAAATTTCTTTTTCCTTTTTTTCCATTAAAAAATTTGAATTAAATTTAATAT